>Ga0172371_10001196_pt1 | contig 41054 bp, 27 predicted proteins | sample Lak12m_FD_114543 | JGI IMG/M metagenome (GOLD analysis project Ga0172371, IMG submission 114543) | Freshwater microbial communities from Kabuno Bay, South-Kivu, Congo - kab_022012_12m | ecosystem: Environmental > Aquatic > Freshwater > Lake | place: Democratic Republic of the Congo: South-Kivu... | reverse complement strand
TTGGCACCCGTTCTTTTTGTTCTTACAAACATAACCAGAAGTATTATAACACCGCAAAGATAATACATATTATGTCTGTTTATCAAATTGTTAGTAACTTTTTTAATTTGTTAATACCACCACAATTTTTCTAAATAAACTCTTCTTATTTTACAACACACTGATTATCAATGCCGAGAATTTTTAATGTTATTAACAAGTGTAGAAGATCAGTTTGGGTATTAGTGCCATTTTTACTGACTTTACCAAAGGTATCACCAAAAAACCTTACCGGATTTTGACATCGAGCTTCTGCCCGGAAAAATGTGTATCAATGATCGATTTCAGATTCATATCATTATTTTTCTTCGATGACCAGTTTACGAACCAGCATGGCGATATGCCGTACATCAACCGGAATTTTTCTTGGACTGCTGCATTCAAAGATAATATCTATTTTCCCATCCGGAACCAACGATGCGGGAATCGGAACTTTATATATGTTGTCTGAAGACATGTCCCATTTTGTAACCGGGGTTCCGTTAACCACCACTTTAACCTTTTGATAATCTTTACTTCCGTCTTCCCTAAAACCATCCCCCCAGAGCCGAAGTACCAAATCCTTCTGTGGTTTATTTTTTAGGTGAAATGATAAGCCGGCCGTGGTACCTTCTGTCCATCGGAAATCCGGCTCCTGAACACTCCAGCCACCACGGATGTATTCGGAAGATTCGCCGCCGGCGGAAAACAATACAGGCACCCCCGGAAGGTAAGGTTTATCAAGTGGCTTCCTGATGACTCCTTTGGAAGTATAAACGAATTGGCTTTTACTATAACTCGATTTCTGGAAAACATGGCCGGAGATAAAATATTCCGTCATATCAGGCATATAGTCATTGTCCCAATCATCATCCCATTCATAATAATAAAACGACCGTTTTGCCTTATCCGTACCATCCCATTCCCGGAGGCCCAACAGGCAGGCTAAATCCGATAATTCCATGGGAACATCATTTGAAATGAGTGCACCTTTTGAACCGGCGGGTTTGTGCAGCAACAAAGCATGGGAGGATGTCCTTACACTGGAAGTAACGGGACTCAGGACATCAGAACTATCCAGGGTTTCAGTTGCCTGTGGGGTATTCATGGTACCATGGTCTGAAATGATGGCGATTTCACTGCTGTCATAAATCCCAAGCTTTTTCAGGACAGAGACGATATGGCCGGCCAGCTTGATCGTCCCCCGTGCCTGTCTCAGGTAACCTTCAGGGCCACTCAGGCGGGTGTTGAATTGCATGTTTTCATCAACCATCGATGGCGCGTGCGGCAGCGAAAAATGAAAGAATTTAAATGACCCCTTCACCCCCTGTTCCCGGCTTATCATGGCCGTTTTTTCGAATAATTCCATAAACCGGATATCTGTTCCAAAATGACCGGGAGGATAATTTTTTCGCCGGTAAAAAGAGAGGTACCATTTGCCGGTATTGTATATCCCGGGTTTAAAGAAGGTCGGAAGCGAGCGAAACAGCGCGTAATCCATGTATTCGTAAACCGGATGTACATAATCCTCACTGAATTTTCCAACGACCGTATTCATCGGTACAACACCCGGTGTCGTGCCTGCCAAACCAACCATATGTGAGCGGTAGGACATCTTTTTATACGCGTCGATCAAATTGAACTTGTCGTGTGATTTGTTGAAATAGTCATTGAAAGGCTGGTCGTTCCGATAAATTTCACCGGTAAGTATCGACGGAAGGCTTCCCTTGGTGGTAGGGAATTTGCTGGCATTATTCCTGTAAAAAGTGAATCCATCGAGGAAACTGATATCCTCGGGATATTGCTTCGCGATAAGCTCAAAATAATCCGACTGATATGTGTCAAGAAGGATCACAAGAACATTCCTTTCCGGATGGAAAGCAAAAATATCTCCATATTCCGATTCACTGATCGGAACCATTGCTTTTTCGGGAGCGGCAATCCAGGCGGTTCCTGTTGAAAGCAAACCAACCAGGTAGACCCCTGATAAAATTACAACCCCTGACTTATTTTTTTTCTTCAGGAAAAACACCATAGAACCGGCAACAACCAGGCACCACACGAATCCTTCGAGGTACATGTTCGGTTTCCAATGATCCCAGTAGATTTTTTGTCCGTTGAGCAATCCAAAATCCCAGACAAACAGTTGACTCTGAATCCAGACAGCCAGCGACAAACCAAACAGTATCCCCGATAGTATTACGAAAATTTTCAATTTCCGGCGAAAAAGCCAGAGGATGAAGCAGAAGATAGCTGATGTACCCAAAAACAATCCCGATACCGGTAATATCAATTCCTTCAGGCTGAAAGAAATCTCGTTGGCGTTCCCGAAATAAAAGGTAACGGGTGCAACCGCTAAAAACATGAATGGCAGGATACAGGCAAGAAGAACACGCGATAACATGTTACTATTCATGTAAACCAGTTTAGGTTTATTGAAAGAAGCAGGTAAAATTACAAGTTATTTTCAGAATATTGATTTAAAACCTCCTGTTACCCTGTTACCCTGTGACATTAATATCTTACATATATCCTGACTTCTGACGCACCTTAATTTTAGTACGTTGACGCATTTCAAGTAATTGAATATGAATAATATACAATTCATAATTGTGACTTTTACCGCACTAACGCCCATTTTAAGTACGAAGTACAAAGAACGAAGTACAAACGAAAGTGGGAAGTACAAAGTTCAAAGGGCGAACAACGGCTGGCTAATCCCAAACTTTGTACTTCGTCATTCGTACATCGTACTTCGTGTTGTACCGCACTAAATGGCAGAAGTCAGGATATATTTCCCTCCAAAATTTCCTACATTTGCAATCCATGCCGGGCAACACCTCTACATCGGTCAAACGCTTCCTGCTTTTCTTCATCGCCGGAATGGCCATCATACCGACGATCCAAAAGGGTTTCCATCCGGTTTACTCCCGGCCGCTCAACGGGTATCTCAAACCAAATCCCCTTCCGGAATTCAGCATTGACAGCCTTTTCAGTGGCGTTTATACCTTCCGTCTCACCAAACATTACGATCAGGGAATCGGCTTTCACAACGACCTTGTCAGGCTGTACAACCAGGTCGACTTCACTCTTTTCAGGATCATTCATGCCCGGAAAGTGGTGATCGGGAAGGAAAATTACCTTTTCGAAGAGAGCTACCTTACAGCCTTCAACGGCACCGACTACAAGGGCGACGCCATTATTGATGCCCGGGTACGACAATTCAGCGAAGCCCAGCAGTGGCTGAAAAATGAGAAAGGAATCCTCTTTCTGGTGCTGCTGTTGCCCGACAAAGGGGCCTACTATCCCGAAAAAGTCCCGCCCCGGTATGCCCGCCCGGCCGGGAATAAGACCAATTACGAAACATACTGCAGCAAACTGAAAGAGTACGGGGTGAACCACATCGACTTCAACGCCTGGTTCCGGTCTATGAAGGATACCTCACGTTATCCTCTCTACCCGAAGACCGGCATCCACTGGAGCGAATACGGCGCATTTCTGGCATTTGATTCGCTGGTGAAATACCTGAATAAAATTATGAATTATGAATTACGAATTATGAAGGAAGGACAGCCGGCTCCCAGCAATCGACTTCCGTCACCTGTCATGGAACGCATAACCATTAGCGATTCCCGCGGTCGCGAAAACGATATGGAAAGGGCCTGTAACCTGTTATGCCGGATACCCGCACCACCGCTGGCTCATCCACAGGTAAAGTTTGAAGGAACGCCCAGCCGGAAGCCCTTCCCGGCACTCTTCATCGGCGACAGTTTTTACTATATTTGGGCAGAGGAAGGATACATCGGGAATGTTTTCTCCAACCGCGATTTCTGGTACTACGATCATAGTGTGTGCTATGGGACATACAATACCGGCAGGAGGGCCGCCAATGAGGATATGAAGCAGATGCTTGCACGGATGGATGCCATCATCATCATGCAGACCAATGCAGGCTATGGGGAACTGGGGTACTATTTCGTCGACAGGTTGTTCGAAAAGGGAAGAAATTAAACAGACATGACAAATGAAGGAAGAATGAAAACGATCAGGCAACTCCTTCTCTTGTTGATTTTTATGGTCATGCTGCTGCCATACGCGCAGGTCAAATTGTTGAAAATTTCAATGACTCCCCTCACGGGGGTTAAAGATAGCCTTACAAAGCCGGAATTTACCATTGGAAAATTTCTTGACGGATCATACCAGGATAGCCTGATAAAATACACCTCGGAGCGGGCAGGCTTCAGACCCTGGCTCATCAGGCTGAAGAACCAGGTCGATTACTCTTTATTCAATTATACCATATCGGGAGGTGTGGTGATCGGGAAAGAGGGGTGCCTCTTCCTGAATTCCTATGTCAACAATTATTGCGGGATAGATTTCCTGGGCACCAGTCAGATAGATTATGAAGTGAAGCGGCTTGCCCTCGTCAGCCGGGAACTGAAGAAAAAGAATGTCGGATTCCTGTTGATATTAGCTCCCGGAAAGGCCACTTATGAACAGGAGAAAATACCCGGCCGGTTTCGTAAAAGGCATGTCACCAACTATGAGTACTATGCCAGCAGGCTTGCGTCGTCGCAAATCGATTTCATCGATATGAACCGTTGGTTCAGGCAGATGAAAGGCCATTTGTCCTACCCGCTTTTCCCCAAAAAGGGGGTGCATTGGACCTCTTACGGAGTGGGATTGGCTGCAGATTCAATGGTACGTTACATCGAGAAGATGAAAAACATCGATATGCCCGAGATCATCTGCGACCATGTGGATCTTTCGGATACCATAAAACTTACGGATAATGACGCCGGCGATCTCATGAACCTCTTCTGCCTTGCCGGGAAGGAATCCATGCCATATCCCGAATTCCGGTATAACAAAGAGGGAAAGTTCAGGCCAAACGTCGTGGTCATCGCCGACAGCTACTGGTGGGGATTCATTACTTCGGGGATCTCCTGGAACGTGTTCGGAAAGACCCGGTACTGGTTCTATAACAAGGATATCTATGAAGAGGAGCAGAAGATCGGAACCGTGGCCGGGACCAACATCCGCCAGGAACTTGAGAGGCAGGATTTGGTGATCATGCTGATTTCCGAAGCCACCTGGATGCTGTTCCCCTTCGGATTCACAGAGGCTTTTATGCAGGACTACCAGCCCCGGACTGATGCCGACAGGGAAGTGCAACTCGGACTAATGATAGAAAAGATTCGAAACGACCCGGAATGGTATCGTTCCATTGAGGATAAGGCTGCCAAAAACCGTGTTTCTGTAGAGGAGCAACTAAGGAGGGATGCCGAATACATGGTCGAACAAGCGAACAATAATAAGAAACCATAATCAAGATCCTATGATATTCAACAGCAGTTTATTCTTGCTCTATTTCCTGCCTTTTTTCCTGATCGCCTATTACCTCCTCGACAAAAGGTATAAAAACTGGCTTCTGCTTGTGACCGGTATTTTTTTCTATGCATGGGGTGCGCCAAAGTTCGTCTTTTTCGTGATGGGGACGGTGGTGGCCGATTTCTTACTGGCAGGGCAGATGAACCGAAAAGAGGGCGCCGCCCGTAAAGTGATGATGGCGCTATCGGTTATCCTGAACCTCGGCCTCCTGGTCTGGTTCAAGTATATGAACTTTTTCGTGGAACAGTTTCAACACCTGCTGAACAATCCTTTGGCAGAACCCTCCGGATGGGTGAAGATCGTCCTGCCGGTTGGGATCTCCTTTATTACTTTCCAGAAGCTGGCCTATACCCTCGATGTTTACAGAAAGCGCCAGGCGCCGTTTACGAAACTGCAGGATTTCGCGTTGTATATTTTCATGTTTCCGCAGATGCTCTCCGGGCCGATTGTGCGTCCGGGACAGATTGCCGGCCAAATTACCGACCGTATCAGCCAGGAGAACTTGGACTGGCGCCTCTCGGGATTCTACCGCTTCATGATCGGGCTGGCAAAAAAGGTACTGATAGCCGATGTGCTCGGAACGACCGTGAATGAGATATTTGCCCTTCCGATCGACAATCTTTCCACCGGTCTTGCCTGGGTAGGGGCCATTGGTTATACCTTCCAAATCTACTTCGACTTTTCCGGTTATTCCGACATGGCCATCGGGCTGGCGCGGATGCTGGGCTTCCGGCTGCCGGAGAACTTCAACTTTCCGTACATCTCCCGGAGCATCACCGAATTCTGGCGGCGGTGGCATATGACATTGTCTCTGTGGTTCCGCGATTACATCTTCCTGCCATTAGCTTACGCCACCTCCCGGAAGATGCCGAAGGAGCGATACCTGGGTCTGAGGGCCGATAAAGTCATCTACCTCATCGCCACATCGGTCACTTTCCTGCTTTGCGGTTTATGGCATGGCGCTGCATGGACCTTCATCGTCTGGGGCGGTTACATGGGTTTGTTCCTCATCCTCGACCGGCTCTTCCTGCTGAAATATCTGAAAAAGGCGGGTGTGTTTGTATCCCTCCCGCTTACCTTCCTGGTCCTCACTTTCGGGTGGGTCATCTTTCGATCAGGAACACTCGCTGAAGCCTTATCTTTTATCACCCGGATGTTCGAATTCAGGGGCGCCGACAACATGGTGTGGCTTAACCCGAAGTTCTGGACCATGCTGGCGATCGCCATCATTTTCTCCTTCTGGGGATTATGGAAAAGGGCGGAGGTTCTGATCGGGAGGCTATTGCTCAATCCCGGAAACAAGACCATCATCGGTTTCTCCATTATCGCCATTTTGCTTTTTATCCTGAACATCGCCACCATTACCGCTTCAGGATTCAGCCCGTTCATCTATTTCAGATTTTAAAGAAATTTAACCACAAAGGAAGACACAAAGGCGGACAAAGGAGATGAATCTCAGTAGTGGAGGCGGGCCGTTCGGCTGCAGTCTTTCCGCAGACCCTTGCCCTGCTTGCGATCAAAATCGGACTCCCGCTGAAGACGATCCTGATGATCTATTCGGCATCGTTCATCCTGCTCTATTATATCATTTACCTTATCATAACTCACCTGTTCCGCCTCAGCCGCCTGGCTCTTGCTGTCCCGTTGCTGCTCCTCCTCGGGGTGAAATACAGCTTCTTCTGGATCTCAACCGAGACACACCAGGCGCTGGTCTACACCATCTTCTTCTACGCCTTTCTGACCTGGTCGCTGGGCTTCAGGAACAATTTCATTTTTTCGACTATCCGGGTAGTCGTTGCGACCGGGATTCTTTGGCTCTGTTTTTATTCCCACCCGGTGGCGCTCTTTACCGTGCTTTTTGTCCTGGGATATTATATCATTGAAAACAGGCGATGGCTAAAGGTGGAAGGCTATCTGTTGGGAACTATAATCATTGCTGTTGCTTTGCATAAAGTTCTGTCAGGGTCATCCGGGGATTATGAGAGTTTCTATTTTAAAGGGTTTGGCGAATTCTTTACCAGGCTGGGAGATCTGCATCATTCCGAGAGTTTAAAATTCCTCCGGTCGAATCTCCGGAATATTTATCTTATTCCTTCCGTCCTTTTTCTATCCATGGTGACTTGGTATGCAGTGAAAAGAGCCTGGTTGAAACTCGGTTATTACCTTGGCTTCTCCATCGCCTTCTCCCTGGTCCTTTTCACCACCTTCGATCTCTGGTATTACCCCTTTATCCAGGAGAAGAACCTCATGGGATTGAACATTATCCTGCTGATCCCTTTTCTCCGCGAAGTGGAATTCAAGGGTGAAGTGAGGCGGTTGTTCATGCAGATTTTTCTGGTACTGATCTTTCTGTCGGGATTGGGACAGGTAGTCAGGGCATCCCGTTTTTATAAGGACAGACTGGCATACATTCATGAACTCATCGGGTTGGTGAGGCAATTTCCGGAGAAGAAGTTCATTCTTCCCGAAGATCTGGCCGACCGCAACCGGCTGAATGTTTTTTGGGGGCTGGCTCCTGAAACGCTGTTGCTGAGTTCGCTTGAAAGTCCGGACTCATCCGTAACTATCTACATCAATGATACCCAGGGTAAGCTTCCCGATGACACCAACCTCGGCGATTCCCTGTTGTTCATCTGCACTCCATGGGCTAAAGATCTGAAAAGCAAGTGGCTGGATAAGCGTTATTTTCATCTTGCAAATTCCGGGTACAGGGTACTTACCGAACAGGATCTGATCCGGGGAGATGAGATTGAATTCTACAGCAACAGTTTCAGCGACCGTACCTTTCATAAGGGGCGTGACAGTTGCAAAACAGATGTATCGGGTAATTCTTGTTTTGAAACCACGGCAGAATTCAGCCCTGGCTTATACGGTTTGTACGCGGATGTCATCAAACATCCGGCAGTGCTTATCACAGCAGAAGTGATGGTTTTTCCGCAGGAAACCCTGAACCCTAAGTGGCTGGCACTGGTTATTTCGCGGGAGAAAAATAATGTCGTCCTGGAGTACCGGAGCGCCACCGTTCAGCCACCCGACTCCTTAAAGATTGGCCAGTGGAATTCCATCAGAGTTTCCGGACGCATCAGCAGCACCGACAAGGAAGATGAGCTGAAGGTCTATCTCTGGAACCCGGAGAAAAAGCGGGTCTGGATGGACGACATCCGGGCGACGTACAGGGTGCTCAGGTAAGATGTTAAAAAGGGGACAAGGGACCAAGGGACCAAGGGGACAAGGGACCGAGGGGACAAGGGGACAAGGGGACAGGGTGACGAAGTAAAAGTCCGTAGGGCTGATATTTTTATAGATCGAAACGCATGAGAATGATCCGGAAACCCCGTCAGGGTACATCACCCTGTCAGGGTCCTACACCCCGTCAGGGTCCACCACCCCGTCAGGGTGTCAGTCTAACCTTAATATCATCCACATAAAATAGCTGCCTTCCGGGATTCCAGATGTAAACCTTCAGCAAATCTTTCGGTGAAACAAACCCCGGAAGGGGTGTGGCAAGCGTAACTCTGTCCCACCTGCAGGGCCTTGTTTTCAGGATGTTCAGGTTGACAGATGTATAACTGTACGGTTTATTCCTGTGTTCGAAGGAGATCACCAGCAGGGTATTTTTAGTCGGATCTGCTTTCGGCATATCAAGGTAAAGACTTACCAGTAATTGTGCTTTTGTGCCGGCGGAAGGGATGACTGAAACGGGTAGAGTACAACCCGGACTGAATTCGGTCCGCTGATCCATCCGGAAGGCATATTTCCCTTGGTGAACAGTACCTGTGGAAAGATAGGACATATCCCACGCGTCTCCCGGGTTTTCAAAGGTGTTCGTATAGAGGGTTTTAATGGCTCTTCTGGCATCGAGAAACTCCCTGATCGAATCCCGGATGGTGTAGTTGTCACACGTCTCTCCGGGATTCATGGTCAGCGTGACATAACAGTCGTACCACCCCCCGCCGAAGGTGAGCCATGGCTCGTCCGGCCGGAAATAGTTGATCACCCGCTGGCGTTTATTCATCAGCAGGGAATCAAGGGGCACCTTCGACTCGTTGGCGCCGAAATGGGCATCCCAGATAAGCACCGATCCGGCAGGAATGGTGTCAAGATATTTGCTGTCGCCGAATGCATGACAAGCGGCCGGGTTTTTCTGAAAGGGATCGGCCTCCATGTAATAGGGAACATTGTTATCGGTATAGAAAAACAATTTTCCTGAATATGGCGAGGCCTTCAGCCATTCCGTTGCCCGGCGGATCGTCTTCTCCTCGGGCGATAAAGGGTCGGAATTTTATAGGTTATAAAAGGAATAACGACAACAACACTGGTAACCAGCACCGGCAACGTCCAGGTTACCCATCGTGAAAAGCTGAAAAACTTCATCACTTCACATAGTCCCTTGAGAGAAACAATTGCTGCCAGTGGAAGAACAGCAGCCATCACGCGCTCCAGCCCCATCGATCCGCCCATAGCTTTCCAGTACAGGAAGGAATGCAATGCCAGGTATCCCAGGAACGGGCTGAATACCAGGATGCCTAACAAACGGGCGTTATTCCTGATGGAACCATCCCTGGAGAAAAGATCGCGGATCATGCCCGCAACACCAGCTAGGAAGAGGATTTCAAGAGGCAGTCCGATGATGAGGTTACGCCTGTTAAAGAAGTGCCACAAACTTCCCGTTTCGTGGTAAATGGGATGGGTGTAGTTCACAGGGTAAGGGAAACGGTTAATGAGGCAGAGGATGTCCCCGAAACAGATCCATCCCGCCAGGCTGAAGAAGATGATCCCGGTGGCCAGGAAGGGGATGGCTTTTAATTGTCTCACCCAAAGGAGGGCGACCAGGAAGATGGGAATCAGGAGATATCCTTCCGATCGTGCAAAGGGAAGAAGGGAAAAGAGGATAGCTGCAACGATGTATTTCTCCTTTAAAAAAAAATACGCTGAAATCACTGCCAGGAAGCTGAAAAGGATCTCTGTCAGCGCCGTGGGCATCATCACAAAATAGAGCGGGGCAAAGCAAACAAAAATCATTGCGGGCCATGCCGGGTGGATCTTTAGCATCACCGCGATCCGCCAGGCATACCAGGCAGTCGCTACTCCCAGCATCACATTCAGCAGCTTAACGGTCTGGAGACCGAAAAGGGCAAAAGGCGCCGAAATTATGGTGTATACCGGACGTCCCCAGGCACTCAGGAACAGGTGCGGGTATTTGAATGCATAATGCGAGATGAAATAGTGGGAAATGTTATCTGCTCCACCAAAATATCCTTCAGAGAGCAACGATAGTCCGGCGATCAGGCAAAACAGGACTCCGGGAACGATCAGGTGAAGATTGCGGCGATTGAACCGGATCATAAAGATGCCGTAGCGGATTTTAAACGATGAAGTACTGCCCGATCTAATGAACCAGGTCAAAAATTGCGACATTCTTGTAGGTCCCGATCCTGTGATTGAGATGTGGGATCAGAAAAGGCTTTTGGCATATATTAGTATCATTGATGATAAGGTACCTGATTCCCAAAGATTTAACCGTTTCGATCCTTTTATATTCCGGGATGTTACCAATGCCAAAATCGCTGAATCCCTTTTGATCCATCAGGTAAAGGGATACGTTGATCGTTCAGTCGGGAATGCTGTAAACCAGGTCGTCCCGCTTGATTCCCAGACTCCTCCGGTAGGGCGTTATGGTCTCAAAGGCTTTAAAATAGGTTCCGCAGTAAGTTGACCAGCTTATCCTATCCGAAATTAGACCCTTCCCGACAAAGATGCTTTTCTGCACAAATGGCTGCGCTGGATAGTAGTACATTCTCGTGGTCACAGCCCCGATATACAAAAGCACTGCCACCCCGGTGGCGGCAAGAATTTTCACGATGGGACTCCTGAATATTGCTGTATAATTCCTTTTCAGCAAATCCAGGAATGCAATCACCGGCAGCGGGATGAATATGAGCAGGTTGGTCAGGTAATAATCGTGAACATTAAAGACCCGGTAAAACAAAAGGATGAAGCCAATACCCCCGGCAAAGACCAGCAGGTTCAGAAACAGAAAAAATCTGTTCACCTTTTTATAGAAAAGAAACAGAGTACAAAACATGGCGAGTACAGCCAGAAGCGCGGGAATAGTAAAGAACCCCGGGAGCATTACTTTGTTGAACTTGTCCAGGATCTCCAGCCTTGCCTTCGCATCAATGCCCCATACCGGCAGTATCCCGTGGAGAAAAATTCCGCTCATGTTATGGCGGTTATAATAGGCAGCATAGCTGTACCAGGCATAGACCAGCAGGAAGATCACTACATAGGGCCACAGTCGTAAAACCCTTTTGTACCATGGCTTTTCTCTCTTTTGAAACAGGGCAGTCCAGGCTTCAATGACGAAGAGGGCTATAAAGATCAGCAGCGACGATACCTTCAGCAGTCCGGCAAGCAGGAAAATGAGAAAAGAGAGCCAGTACCATTTTTTGCCCTGTCCGTGGTATGCTTTCCAGTAGAAATAACAGGCTGTAAGTGTAAGGCCGAGCGCCGGGGCATCGGCCAGGAAGTTATTCGTATAATAACCCAGGATGGGGGAACTGAATAGTAACAGGGGAATAAAGATTGCCCAGAAAGTGTCTGATAAAAAATCACGTGACAGCCTGAAAAGGGAGTAAAGACCTGAAAAAACGATCAATACATCAATCAGCCTGAAAATGAATTCATGAAATCCGAAAATTTTCCAAAGCTGTGCCACGGAGAAATAGATAATGGGAAATTCACTTATCGTTCTGCCTCCATGTTCACCAATAAAGTTAATGGCCGGCCTGAAAAAATCACGGTTATCCTGGTAATAGTTCATGGTTATTGATAAACAATCCGCCTGACGCCATATATGATGGTAGCTTGGGCGGGCAAATAACATGTCATGGTAACCATAAAGAAAAGATACTGCTAACAACAGTACAATGAACAACAAGTCAGCTTTTCTTCTCATCCGGAAAATAAAGGTAAAATAGTCTCTAAGCTATGTTTCAGGAGGGCAAAAATATGAAAAAACCGCCAACGGAAATCGTTTTTTTTTAGCTTTGTAAGGGAATTCCGTCAATAAAAAAATGATTGTATACCTGTAACAAATGAGGTCAGTCAAAACCACCCTTGTCTTCCTGATCCTGCTGTCATGGGCAATCTCATTGCTTCAAACGCACTTTCATATATTCAGGGACAAACCTCTGATGGGGTATTATAATAAAAAGTTGCCCCCGGAACTAAGGTATTTTACATGGAAAAGATGGTTTTCCTCAATATTCCAGGATGATTTTTCAAGCCGTTTGAATGATAATATCGGATTACGTAATTCTCTTGTTCGCGTAAGAAATCAATTTGATTACAGCCTGTTTGGTCTCCTTCATGCAGAAGGTTTCGTTGAAGGTAAAAACGGGTATTTATATGAAGAAGACTATATTCATGAATACACCGGACTATATTTCATCGGGACCAGGGCTATCGAGAAAAAACTATCTCGTCTTAAAAATGTCATGGACAGCCTGGCTTTCTACGACATTCCATTGATACTCATTTTTGAACCAGGGAAAGCCAGCTTCCTTCCCGAATACATCCCCGATCGCTTTCATCCGGAAAAAAGAGGAGAAACCAATTACGAATGGTTTTCCAAACAGGCTAAGGAACTCGGCATTTCCTGCCTCGATCTGAACCGGTATTTTCTGCTCATGAAGGATACCTCCCGCTACCCGCTCTTCCCGCGCAACGGAATGCACTGGAGTTTGTATGGTGTTCAACTTGCCGCGGACACCATGTCAAAATTCTTTGCCGGTTTCACGGGTAAACCGATGCCGGAATTCCATGTTCAGGGTTTGCGGTTTTCAGAAAATTCGCTTGGGACCGATTACGATATCGGCGACCTGCTGAACCTCGTTTGCCCTTTGAAACGAAGCCCCGGCGTTTACCCGATGGTCTCTTTCAGGTCCATTCCCGATGGTTCCCTCCCGGCGCTGGTAGTGGCCGACAGCTATTATGTCAACCTCGTTGAATCGTATGGGAAGAAAATGTTCGGGAAGCAGGACTATTGGTATTACAACAGCAGTGTTTATCCCCATCAGAACGATATTCCGCAGGTGAAGATCGATAAAACCAACCTCAGGGAGAAACTGAAGAGCTATGGAGTGATTTTACTGATGGTCTCCGAGATCAACCTCCACTGCTGTTTCTGGAATTTTGCAGATGAAGCTTTTCGGGCCTTTCATCCCGAAATCAGGGATTCCAGGCTCTATGATTTTGAGAATACCATACGAATCGACCGGGGATGGTTCCGGTTCCTTGTTAAAAAATCAGTGGAGCAGAAACTGACGCTGGAGAAGATGATCCGGGTAAATGCCGAATACATGTTCCTGTCGAATTACCAAAACATCGAAGGAAAGGGCAGGCAGGATAGTATTGAATATCTCAGACTGGGCATTAAAAACAATCCCGGATGGATGACAAAAATCACGCGAAAGGCAAAGAAACACAACATCCCGGTAGATTCAATGATATTGCTGGATGCAATTTATTCCTATGACCAATCGAAAAAGAAACAGTAAATTTGTAACATATCACCAAAATCCTGATCATGAAAAAAACCGCTGGCATTATCGGCACCCTGTTTCTTATCCTGACGGGCATCAGCACACTCGCGCAGGATCTGCCCTATCAGAAAGGCCTTGAACCGGTATCCCTGACCCCGGATGAACTTTTTGTCCTGTCAAACATCCCGGAATTGCAGGTTCCTGAGCTTTACAAAGGGATGAGTGCACCGTTGTTGCCTACCTTCATTGATAATTCCACGCAACCCTATTTTCGCCCGATCACCTGGCAATCAGGATATGAATGCGGTCAGTCGGCCGGAATTGCCTTTAACTTCACCTATGAGATAGATCGCGTGAGGGCAGTGGCAGCCAACCAGAATTCGACACAATACCCGACACATTTTTCATGGGACTTTTTAAACAACGCGAACAATTACCAGGGAGCCAGTTTTTTTGACTCCTGGGAAATCGTGAAAGCCTGCGGCAACATGAACGTCGCCGAATATGGCGGCTCCCAGAATTTCGGGGGATATACACGCTGGATATCGGGTTACGATATGTATTACAATGGAATGCACAACCGCATCAACTCGGTGAAGGCCATCCGGGTCGACAACCCCGAAGGATTGCAGACACTCAAATACTGGCTGTTCGACCATCTCGAAGGTGCCGGTGTGGGTGGCGTGGCAAACATTTACGGCCAGTATGGTACACCCTCCACAACATTACCTGCCAACACCCCGGAAGCCGGGAAATATGTCCAGGCTTTTTGGGGAGGAAGCCCCTCTCATGCATGGACCATCTGCGGTTACAATGATTCCATCCGCTACGATTTTAATGGCGACGGCCAGTATACCAACAGCATCGACATCAACAACGACGGGGTGGTTGACATGCACGATTGGGAAAAGGGCGGACTGAAGTTCGCCAACGGATATGCAGGTGTGGGCTGGTGTAACCTTGGGTTTTGTTATACGATGTATAAAAACCTGGCTGATAACATTGGTTTTGGCGGCATCTGGAACCATACGGTTTATGTGCTCGATGTGAAGAGTACCTGCGCACCTCAGCTTACCATGAAGGTCACCCTGAAACATACTTCGAGAAATAAACTTAAAGTCACCGCCGGCGTGAATACCGATATAACCGCTACCACGCCTTCCCATGTCCTTCAGTTTCCGATCTTCAACAATCAGGGGGGCGATCTTTACATGCAGGGTGGTACCAGCGAAGCGGATAAAACCATTGAATTCGGACTCGACCTTGCGCCGCTGGTCGACCAGGTCACCAGCAACCTGCCTGCAAAATTTTTCCTGCAGGTTCAGGAAACCGATCCTTCCGGCGCTGCAACAGGAGAGATCGTAAGCTGGTCGCTCATCGATTATACAGGTACAGCGCCTGTAACCACTACTTACACCGCGTCAAATACTCCCATCCAGAATAACAGCATTACCCGGCTGAGCCTGACATACACGCTGAGCATCGTCAAACCCTCTATTACCAACATGACCTTGCCTCCTGCGCAACTGTACCAGCCATACAGTGCTGCACTCTCGGTCAGTAACGGAACCCCGCCCTATCTCTGGGACGCGAAACTTGACTATCCTGAAACGACAATGCCTGCCGCCTTTCCTGCCGTAACGGCCCAGCAGTTGACCCTTACCAACAACAATTCGGGATATGCCATCAAAACCCTCGATTTTAATTTTCCGTTTTATAAGAAAAACATCAGCAAGGTGTACGTTTACGCCGATGGGTATATCCTGTTCGACGATCAGCCATACACCTGGCCATACCTGATCGATAAGATGTTGCTGTTCAAACAGACCAGCATCATTTCTCCCTTCATGGGCGATCTCAACATTTATCCCTCCTCGAGTCAGGGTGTGTGGTATGAGGGCAACGCCAACTATGCTATCATCCGGTGGAAAGCCTCCCTTTATGGCATGCAGGGCAGTACTAACCTGAATTTTGCCGTAAAGCTGTATCCCAACGGGACCATCGAATATTATTATGGCGAGATGACTTACCCGCCGGGGACTGCCTGGACAGGCGGATTATCATCGGGGGATAATAAAAATTACCAGTTCTCGGCTTTCCATAACGGATCGGCGATTACAACCAATACCCTGGATAAGTTTACAACCTGCGGGTTCCCTCCCGAAATGCAGATCTCCGAAGAAGGAGTATTCTCAGGTACACCTACTTATTCCTACCAGAACCTGCCGGTAAAATTCCAGGTAACCGATAACAACAATATCTCTTCTACAAAAGTGCTGTTTTTCAACACCTATGGTTTACTGATCAACCAGACGGTCATTTCCGGCGGCGATTCACTGATCGAATTCGGTGAGATTGCAAAAATCACGCTGAATATCAATAATGTCGGAACCCAGGCGATCAACCAGGTCATCTTTTCCATCACTGAAACGGATCCTTATATCACCCTGGTCGATAGCGCTGAAACTGTTGCCGTGATCGCCGGCGGTCAAACGATGACGCTTACCGATGCCATGTCCTTCACTATTGCTCCGACAGTGCCTGATAATCATTTGTTTACACTGGTGCTTCATGTTCAGTCCCAGGAACAAAGTTTTCAACGGCCGCTCGATCTGGTCGCCCATGCACCTGTATTTCGAATCACCGGAACACAATTTGCCGATGGTGACAACGGCAGGCCTGAACCCGGAGAAAGTGCAGATCTGCTGGTCACATTCAAAAACGCGGGAAGTGCAAAAGTATCGTCGGTCAACGTGTTGCTTTCTTCTCTGGATACGAACCTCACCCTTAGTATAAATTCGGCCAATATCAGCCTGCTGAAGCCTGATTCTTCGAAAACGCTGGTATTCCATGCAACGGCCGGCAACTCGGCCCCGTTTGAACACCTGTACCGGATAAAATCAGACCTTACCGCGAATAATAACTTCGCGAACAGTGATACGATTTACCTGTTTTCAGGAGTGATCGTAGAAGATTTTGAAACCGGGGATTTATCGAAATTTCCATGGTATCTCACTGGACAGGCCCCCTGGCTTATTGAATCCGGCGTGGTATTCGAAGGTGATTTCAGCGTACGTTCAGGTTGGATCGGCGATAGCATGGAAAGCAACCTCAACATAAATGTGAACGTGTTATCCGAAGGTCCGGTCTCGTTCTACAAATATATATCGTGTGAACATGACCCCAGCGGAAATTTCGATTATGACTACCTGGTCTTTACCATCGACAATTTTGAAATAGCCCGATGGGATGGCGAAATTCCCTGGAGCAAGGAAACATTCTGGGTATCAGAAGGATATCATACCCTTTCGTGGGTTTATCACAAGGATTATTCCGTATCAACCGGCTGGGACGGGTGTTTACTCGATTTTATTACACTTCCTCTGATCGAAGGAGCTGTCCCGGTTATGTCGGTCACTCCCCCTGCCTTTGAAAAAACATTGCCCACCGGACAAAACACAACGGAATCGATCTTCGTAACCAACCTGGGTGGCGGGATCCTGAATTATTCAGCGCTGGTTTTCGATACCACGGCCAATAAAAAAGATCTTCAATCCGACAACCTTTCCGGATCATATGTTACCTGCAGCGACGAGGGCTTTGTCCCCGGACAGGCCATCAGCTGGATGTTCACCGTGCATAATCAGAGCACCGACAATGAATACATCGAACATGTCAGGCTCGATTTCCCGCCGGGTGTTGAGATCAGCGGGGCGACGAATTTTTCGGGCGGGTCGCTGGGTGAACTGATATTTGAAGGAACCCCTGGCAATGGTGCGTCGCTGAACTGGCATGGTGAAAGTACCGGGGGAAGAGGAGTGCTGAAACCCGGTGAAACGGCTATTGCTACTGTCTCAGGAACAATCGTTGAATCGTTCATGAATGATGTTTTCGTGGTTTACCAGTTAACAGGCGACAGCCTGGGTGCCATTTCACATGAACAGCCCGGTCATGTTAAAATTAAGAATTTCGGACTTTCAAATACGTGGGTATCCCTGACCAATCCAACCGGCAGCCTGATGAATAACCAAACGGGTACTGTCCTGGCAAATTTCAATGCTGCAGGACTTGTCCCCGGCACCTATCAATGCAACCTGGCAGTGCGCGATCTATACAACAATAAAGTGGTTATCCCGGTTACCCTGCATGTAACATTCCCTGTCGGGGCAGTCGATCCAAAACAGACCACCGGAAACCGCCTTCTTGGTAATTTCCCAAATCCTTTTACCGGCGAAACCCGGATCAGTTTTGATCTTTCATCAGCCGGAGATGTGACCATTGAAATCTGCAATTTGCAGGGATTGAAATTACGCGGATGGGATCAAAGTGATCTGCAGCCCGGATCTTATTCACTGCCCTGGGACGGAAAGGATGAGAAAGGTCGTGAAGTTCCTTCCGGGGTGTATACCTGCCGCATGAGGACCAATGATTTCCTGGAAAGCGTGAAAATGATCCTGATCCGCTAACCGCCGCTCCATGAGTAAAAAAAATAAAAGACTGGTCATCTTCAGCCTGTTGTTGTTATTTTCAATCGTGGTATTGTCGCTGGGAGTGAAGTATTTTCCATTTACCAAAGTGGTCAAAATGCCGGCCGGGTCGGAGAAAGAGTTCGTGGATCCTGAAAAAATAAACAACCTTTCCCCGAACACGCTCTATTACGATTTCGAAGTCGCCCCCGGGAAAGATATTCCAGGCGGATTCTACAAAGGATTGGCCCATTCGGGTCAAAACTCCGTAAAAGCTTTCGGGCAGAACAGTTTCAGTGTGGTTGTGGAAAGAACCGCCGGGGAGATCGGTGTTGAAAACCTCAGAGCCGTGGCATTAAGTGCCTGGATCTATGTTTTTCCCACGAAAAATGAGGTAAAGGGAAACCTGGTTTTTACTGCTTCCAACGAAGTCGGGGTCAATGTTTGCTGGCAGGGTCTTTCCCTCGTCGAACCGGAAGTTCCCAGGGGGACCTGGTTTAAGATCAGCACGTACTTCGACTTGTCAAAAATCGTGTTCAAACCCGGCTACAAACTGCAGGTCTATTTCTGGAACAATAGCAGCACCGACATCCTGATCGATGACTATTTTATCGCGTTTGGCGGAGCGGTCGACAGGCGTGGCGACTCAGCCCGGGTGGATATGACCAGGCAGTCAGGATTTATCCCGAAGTTCAATTATCCGCCCTTCCCGGTCACGATGTTGGAAAAAGAATCAACTTCCGCGGTTATTAATCCTGATGATCTTGATCCTGAAGATTTTATGATCACCGGCAATTTTTTAAACACAGGCAGCGATGCCCTGCTGGTCATCCGGAAGGATGGCAAACCTGCCGTTTATGCTTTCTGTCCGGAAAATCGTGAATTCCGCAAAACCAGCGTGAACAACTTGGCGGTAATGGCATCAGTTGTTCCTGTACAAAAAATATTGAAAGGAAAATTTCTGGCTGGCAGGAACGATCAGTTCATCGCAATTGGTAAAAAGAGCTGGATGGTTGGCTCCTTCGACGCCCCGGAAAACCTTTGCAACAAGGGCGGTAAGGCGCAAACCGCTATGAAGATCCTTTGGAAATCGGATATCCCGCAAGGCTCACTCTATTCCGGCGATTTCAATGGCGACCAGCGATCTGAGATCCTCATGATCGCTGACAATGGCTCCTGGAAGGTGATGTCGTTTGAACCTGGTGAAATATCCGGAGGCGGCTGGAAGATCCTGGCCCAGGATGATGACCAACCCGTAAATGAATGGGACCATGGAACTATGGAGTCCGGTATCTCGGTCGGCTGCTTTATTCCCGGCATAGCCCGTGACGTCGTGCTGACGGTGACCAGGAACAAAAGCGACGGGAAATATGCCTATTCATTGCTGAAATTAAATTTACCGGGAAAGCAATGGGATCCGGTATTTGGCGAAAAGCAGGACCATCCCTGGAAAACCATTGGTTTGGATACGCTGAAACCAACGGATAAGTTTTTTCCCTTCACAGGAAAAGGGAATGTAACAACCATTTTACGGTACAACCGCGATTGGCGGTTTGACCTGAAGGAGATCCGGTTCAATGATACGACCTTTGCCATTTTGTCAGGAGTTGATTTTCACGGCTTTGAAAAAGACAGGAACCCAAAATATTATGAATCACTCGAACTTGTTCCGGGATCATTTCTGAATCCCTCCGCGGGTACATTCCTCGTTAGCGGGAAGGTTCAGAAAACGAGGCGATATCAATCCATTCTTCCCGATTTTGTTCACCTGTATTCATTACCTGTAAATCAATAACCGCGTTTCATGGATCATTCGCTCCGGTATATTCTGCTCATCCTGTTCCTTCCCTGCCTGGTCATATCCTGCGGACAACCAGCCTCGTCGCCGGAAGTGGTGAGTGAACAGTTTGTCGTCAAGGATTTCAATCCTACAGGGAACTGGGAACCCGGGAAGACACTTTTTCTCGATTATCCGGATGCGATTACCAATGGTTTTTTGATCCCGGCCAGTACGCAGGTTGAGGGAGGTTTTTTTAACCTGGAGTTCAAACTGAAAAATACCGGTACAAACCCGGTTAATTTTTTATACAAGATATATTACCAGAATGAATCTTACAAATTCCCTGAATGTCAGGGAACCGACAGCTCTGTGCAACATCCGGAGGCGTGGGAGAATTTTTATGGAAGCTGGGAGGAACCTGGGATGACATTCGCGGAGACAGGGATCATCGAACCGGATCAGGTATTTCACCTTGTAAAAAGCAAATTCCGGATCGTCGGAAATCCAAGGAATGAGCAACGGTATTTTGACCAGGGTAAGAACGATCGCTGGAAACGAAATCCGCGCGTTGGAAATTACAGCTTCATGTTGGTGGTCACATCTGTGGAAAATATCCGGGGAAAAATAATCCCGGATGCCGTGCAGGACATCGGTGCAAAAAACGAGCAGGGATTTGTCAATCCGTACTTTTATTTCCTTTACGGGCCAGGCAAAAGCCTGAAAAACACCATTGTACAGAAGTATCCGGGACTGTTGACCGTTGTGGCAAAGCCTGATCCCGGAGGGGGAATTTACATCAATCCCGTCGCGTATTCCAATAAAGACGATGCAAAATCAAACCCGGAAGGTTGTGGTCATGATCCATCCATTTACAGGACCGCGACCTTTGAGCAGTTTTTCCATTTTATCGACCCTTCGACGAAAATGAACAACATCCCGGTGATTGCCGATGTACTTAACGACAATTATTCCCGGATGGATTACAACTGGAACAAACGGTTTTATCGCAAGGAGGAGCTGGTGGCCATTACCGCGACAGTATCGCCACGTCCATGTGAAACGGTAATTTCCGATCCGGCGGCCCGAAAGATCACCATCCGGAACCCGAAATCGGAATTCGGTAAATGGCAGAAGCAAAATGCAGGTGTTATCACCCGCCATGGAATGACCTTTGGTAAATATACCGTAAAATGCAAGCTGACCGAGCTGCTGAATAAGAACAACATGTGGAACGGGATCACCAATGCCATCTGGCTCATCACGCAAAGCCAGGCCGATTGGAACTTCCGCCGCGACTGCAAAAACAATGGCTACATGGCTAATTATTACGGGGGACAGGAAGATAAACGGGTAAAAAATGTCGGCTATTCAGAGATAGACTTCGAGATCCTGAAAACCGTTCCCTATTGCCCTTCGTGGGTGCTGCCCCCTGCTTACAACAACGGCATCGACGATCAGAAAAACGTTTTGAACTGGAATGTGCCTTTCCCGGAGGAAATTATTGCCGGTGATGATAAGATCATGGTTTCCTGCACCAACTGGGACATGGCCTGCTGGCAACCCGCGGAATTTCACGATGGTTGTTATCCGGTGCGTTTTGAAAACAGGACTTACTGGGCACACCGGTGGGATAAAAATTACCGGGCGCTTACCCAGAAAACTCCGGAACCCGATGATGAACTTTTTGGTTCGCCCTTTTATTATTTTCAGATCGACTGGCAGCCTGACAAGATCATCTGGCGTATCGGTCCGTCGAAAGATAAAATGCGTGTGGTGGGATACATGGACGACCAGGTAACGTCGATTCCCAATAACCAGATGCTGCTCATCGTCACCCAGGAATTCCACAACACAAAGTGGTGGATCGGTTCTGCCTATTCACAGGATAACATTCCCTTTCCGAAGGTGGATTATGTGGGTGAAATTATGGAACTGACGATTGAATAATGATGGTAAAACGATACCTTCCAGGTTTTTAAAACCTGGAAGGTTTAAATTAACCCTGACGTAAAACTTAACACTTAACACTTAACACTTTCTTCATGGAAATTATCGTATTAGGGGCAGGCCTCGTTGGCGGCCCCATGGCGCTTGACCTCTCCGGCGATGCGAAATTCAACGTGACCGTTGCCGATATCAATGAACCGGCCCTGGAGAACCTGGTTAAGCGGCAGCAATCACCGGCCAGCGGTCTGAAAACGATCGTGGCTGATCTGAGCGATCCCGAAAGGGTGGCTTTCCTGGTCGCCGGATTTGATATGGTGATCAATGCCGTGCCGGGATTTATGGGATTTCAAACCCTGAAAGCCATTATCGGCGCCGGAAAGAATGTGGTCGACATCGCCTTCTTCATTGAGAACCCTTTTGAACTCGACGAACTCGCACGCCGGAACAACATCACAGCCGTCATGGACATGGGAGTGGCCCCCGGGATGTGCAATGTGCTCATCGGCTACGCTGACCATATGCTGGATGAGACCGAAAATATACTGTACATGGTGGGCGGCCTTCCTGAGATCCGCCAATGGCCTTACGATTACAAAGCAGTGTTTTCACCGGTCGATGTGATTGAAGAGTATACCCGTCCGGCCCGCTACATTGAAAATGGGAAACTCATCACCAAACCTGCCCTTTCCGATCCCGAATTGCTTGACTTCCCTGGAATTGGCACATTGGAAGCATTCAACACCGATGGACTGCGTTCGCTGACCCATACCTTGCAATGTCCGAACATGAAAGAAAAGACGCTGCGTTATCCCGGGCATATCGAAAAAATGCGCGTGTTGCGCGAAACAGGTTTCTTCAGCCAGGAGGAGATCGAAGTGAAAGGGATCCTGATCAAACCCATGGACCTCACCGCTAAACTTCTTTTCCCTAAATGGAAACTGATGGAGGGAGAAGTTGATATTACCGTCATGCAGGTGATGGTGGAAGGGAAGAAGAATGGGAAAATGACCCGTTATACCTGGGATCTCTTTGATAAATATGACCCTGCAACCCGGATCCATTCCATGGCCCGTACCACCGGCTACGCAGCCACGGTAGCGCTTCGCATGATCGCTGAGGGACTCTATACCCGGAAAGGCCTGTCCTTTCCCGAATACATTGGCAAACAACCCGAATGTGTCGCGTACTTGATGAACGGATTGAAAGAACGGGGAGTGGTTTACCGGGAAACAGTTAGTTAGGTTTTGAATATTTATTTCATTGTTCCAGAACAGAATCTGTTAATTATACTTAACTTTGATTCGTTGTAATTACAAAACCACTAAGGCACTAAGGACACTTAGAACCACTAAGTGTTTTTTCGGTAAAATCTTATTTGCATAATCCTTAGTGCCTCTTAGTGACCTTAGTGCCTTAGTGGTTAAAAAAAAAACGAATGACACATCCTGCTAAACCCGGTCTGTATTTAAAAAGCATAACTGTCTGTCTGTTTTTTCTATTGTCCCTGACCGGTAATTCCCAGGATGCGGTCCTGTCGGCTAACGACAATGCCATCGGCGATGGAGGCATGGTAAGTTATTCCGTCGGGTTGGTCGCCTTCAGGAATGTGGAAGCGGCCAGTGGCTTCGTGACCGAAGGCGTGCAGCAGCCATATGAAATCCTCTTTATGACCGGGATCGACGATATAACAACCATATCGCTCGACTGCATGGTCTATCCGAATCCCGCGACTTCAGAGGTAAAGTTGAAAATTGCAAGGCTTTCCGTTGAACAGTTGTCGTACCAGTTGAAAAGCAGCAGCGGCGTGATCCTTAACAGCATGAAAATTGTGAACAACGAAACGATCATTCCCCTCAGCGAACTGCCCTCCGGTATTTACCTGCTTACCCTGCTTGAGAATGAAGAAAATCTGACGACCTGGAAGGTCATTAAAAAATAGATCATGAAAAACCTGTATGCCACCATCATCGCCGTGTTTCTGCTTTTGGCAGTTTCAGCACAGTCTCCCCAAAAGCTGAGTTACCAGGCTGTCGTCCGCAACGCTGCCGGGAAATTGCTGCAAAATACCGGTGTGGGTATCCGTATCTCCATCCTGCAGGGTTCCGCTAATGGTTCAGTGGTTTATACCGAGACACATCAGGCGGTCACCAACATAAACGGCCTTGTATCTGTTGAGATCGGCGGGGGAACAACTACCGGGAACTTTGCAGGAATTAACTGGACGAACGGTCCCTATTTCCTCAGATCGGAAACCGACCCTTCCGGGGGAACAAGTTACAGCATATCCGGGGTAAGCCAGTTGCTGAGCGTTCCGTATGCACTGCATGCGCTCACAGCCGGTAATGGTTTCAGCGGTAATTATAACGACCTGACCAATAAACCCATTACCGATGGTTCAGAAACCAAAATACAGGCCGGCATGAACATCGTTGTCTCCGGGACCGGAACACAGGTCAACCCGTACGTTATCAATTCACCGGGAAGCGGAGGGTCAGGCGGTTCGACGATCCTCACTACATCGCAAACCTGGACCGTTCCATCGGAGGTATCAAAGATCAAGGTTGAATTATGGGGAGGAGCCGGGGGAGGCGGAGGCGCTGGCGCCTATTCGTATTCCTATAACCTGAATAGCGGCGGCTCCGGAGGATCAGGCGGATATGCACAGCAGGAAATCAATGTGACGCCAAACCAGCAATTTACGGTCGTAGTCGGCGCCGGCGGAAATGCCGGAACCAATGCCTCGTACTCCTACCCGGGCTATTATGGCGATACAGATGGTGGAAATGGCGGCGATACATGGTTCGGCACCTGGAAAGCTGCCGGAGGAACCGGAGGTAAAAAAGGCAGTTACACCTGGTACACCGTGAATGGAAATCCGGGAACTGCCAATGTCGGCAATGTCACTGGATATGCCTCCGCACCCCCGAACAATATACTCGATACATTTCTTGGCCTGGTCAGGTCGTACCTGAGCGACCGGTTCTTCACTTCAAAATCAGGCAGGGGCGGGGCATTGCAGGGCTATTCTTCCACTCCTGGATCCGGTGAAGGGGGAGCGGCGGTCATCACATTCATTGAATGAAAAGTTAGCCTGATCACCTCGCTGAATTTCAGCGGGAACCATAATATTTTAGCATGATTTCAAACAAGACCAACTTGTACTATGTCGGTTTTGCCATCATATTGTTATTGATTGTCAATAATATACGCTCAGGCGTACTGGTTGACACCTCGCTTTTGCCAAGATTTTTATTACTCACCGTCTTATTGCTCGTTACCACCCTGTTGCTCCTGAGAAAAAGTATCATCCTAAGGATATGCTTTGTTGATCTTGCCTTCATGATCTTTTATGCCTGGAACCTGCTCTCGGTAGTCTGGGCAACGGTTCCATCCGAAGCAATGGTACAATCGCAGTTGGTATTTATTTCCTTTTCAGTTTACCTGGTTATCAGGGTGTTGAAAAACAGGAACAGCCGGTTTGAACAGATTTTTATCACATTTTCATTGATGGCCATGCTGTTTTCATTCGGACTGGCCTTTTACAAAATGTCAACACTGGAATTTTTCGATCCCTACCGGATCATTTCGGTTTCGGCAAACAATAACCTTTATGCCGGCTATCTGCTCATTAGCATGCCATTGACGCTTGCAGGTTATTCCATTTTTAATGGATTCAGGAAGTATTTTTCGGTGGCTGTCGGAACAATGTCCATGTTTTTTATCATCATCACCCAAAGCCGGGCCGTTTATGTCGGGTTGTTGGCTGCGGCATTTCTCACCCTGATCGTATTGCTGATCCGGTACCGGTTTTTCTTCACAAGGAAAAATATTCTTGTCGCGGGTATCGCGTTGTTGATGCTGTCGGCGGGTATCTCATCATTTTATTTCTCCCTCGACCAGACCAGGAGGAATTATTTTCTGAGTAAAATTCCGGTATGGCAATATTTCCGGTCCTATGACGACAGCCTGAAGGAAATACTCGAGAACAAGCGAAAGGAAAAGGCAGCGCTGACCGGTATCCCGGAGTTCGATTTTGCCGGCAGTTACTATGAAAATGCCAACCTGAGGATCATTTTCTGGAAAAAATCCGCCTGCCTTTTTGCTGCAGATCCTGTACTGGGTGTCGGAGCGGGCAACTGGCGCATCCGGGTCGCGGCCTGTCCCAATCCCGCTAATCCCGACCACACACTCAAAAATTATACATACAGCCAGCCACACAACGAATGGATCGCGTTCCTGACCGAACTTGGCATTCCCGGATTGATCCTGGTAATCATCATTTTTTTCGTCCCTGTGATCATGGTGTTTTTCAGGATATTGATCCGGCGAAAAACGTTTCCGGTCACCACGGTGTTTTATGCCTCATTTATGGCGGGTTTTTACCTTTTCGCCTGTTTCGATTTCCCGTTCCGGCGGATAGAACATAGTGTAATGTTCTTTTCCATCCTCGCTTTTCTGATGATGAAAATACCCGGCGGATATGGGTATTTCTTCACGGGAGCAACTGCATGGAAATATCTCAGTATCTTCCTCATCGCGGGATTGGTCTTTACCTCCGTCGTCGTGATCTGCCGCATCAAAGGGGAATATTATACCCTGCGGATGTTCCGGAATGAAGGGAAGGATCATGAAAAAGTAATTCTGTACGAAAAACAGGCAACCAATATATTCTACCGGCTTACTCCCAATACGCTTCCCCTGGATTGGTTTGCAGGCGTCGCTCAATTCAACCTCGGGGACCCGGGATCAGCCCTGGAGTCATTCCGGGAAGCCCTGAAAGTGACCCCCTTTGAGGTAAGAGTGCTGAATGATCATGCGACTGCCCTCTATAAACTCGGGAAGGTGGCTGAAGCCACGTCGGAGCTTCGGAAAACGCTTTCGATCGATCCGTTCTTTGACGATGCCCGTTTTAACCTGGCGGCAATGCATTATTTCAATGGCCGGCGCGACAGCGCTTTGTTCTATGTGATCAGATGCAGGGATTCCCAGAGGAAAACCGATTTCCTGAAGGAGTTGTAGTGGCTGCCGGTTATCCGCAATGAAGAAATGCGTTCACCAGCTTCATGATCTCCTTCTCGTTGTTTTTAATGGATTCACGCAGATTTTGATCCCTGAAGCTCTTTAAATAACTGATGAGCCCGTCAACGATCTTCGGAGGGAAAATATCGAAATCCTCATAAATTTTACGTTGCCTTTCCAGCGCCTCTGCCGAATGCCAGCATGAGAAAGGAAGTTGCTGCAACTTGCTCACCCGCGATTGGTGCTTATCTTCGAAGATATTGACATCCACGTAGGTCTTTCGGGCAACATCGAGGGCGTTTTTCATCCCGATCCCATGACGGGCTGCGACGGTGAGGCCTGCAAAAAGAAGGTAAACATCGGCCGATCCGTCGGGACATCGGAATTCGACCGTCTGGCGGCTCCCGAAACCTGTCTGGGTGTCTTTTTCCTGTGGATTGGCATCGGTGACCATGTCGTGTTTGCTTCCCCATCCTAAGGGTACGCGTACCAGGACAGAGCGGTTGCGGTCGCCCCAGCAGATGTTCGTCGGCGCCTCCTGGTGTGGCACGAGTCGGAAATAGCTGGTTGGGATCATGTTCCCGAAGGCCGTGAGCGATTGTGAAAGGTCGAGGTACCCGGCAATCGCCTTCTTTGCCGTATCCGATAGTTTGCCATTGTCAAGCATCACGCTTTTACCATTCTTCATCAACCGCGTGTGCACATGCAGGCCGCTGCCCGCCTTGCCCGTGGTGATCTTCGGCGCAAAAGTGACGGTAACGCCGTATTTATAAGCCAGCGACCGCAGGATCCATTTGGCGATCATCAGTTGGTCGGCCGCATCTTCGAGACGCGACGGGGTAAATTCGATCTCATTCTGTTCGTAGGAAAGTCCCGATTCGGTGAAATTACCCACCTCAGAATGGCCATATTTGATGAATCCCCCACATCGGGCAATGGCCTGCATCGCTTCGATGCGCAGTTTTTCCCACTTGCAGAACGGCGATGATTCGTGGTACCCGCGCTGGTCGACTGCTTCAAAAAGCCGGTCCTGTTCGCTGATGATGTAATACTCCAACTCGCCCATCACCTCGAACGAAAAACCGGTCTGTTGTTTCAGCACTTCATGCGATTTCCGCAAAATATGCTCGGGCGAATTGGCCCATGGATGCCCGTCCTTGTCGTAATAGGAACACAGGATATCTACCGCGGGGACTTCTGAGAACGGATTCACAAAGGAAGACCTGTAACGGGGGATGACATACAGGTCGGATGAACCTGCCTCAACATAGTTCGGAAACAGGCTTGATCCATCCACCCGCTCACCTGCCGAAAGGATGCCGTCGAGATGCTGGCGGTCTTTGATCATGAAATTCAATGTTTTCAGACGGCTATCGGCCGCGGAATACCTGAAATTCAGCATCTGGATCCCGTTTGCTTCAATAAACCGGATCAGGTCTGCTTTGGTAAAATCATCGGAAGATTTTTCGAGAAAATGTACGAGTGCGTTGGGATTCAGCGAGATGTTCTCATTCATGGGCCGTAAAATTCAGTTGAAAAGGAGTCGCCACAAAAGTAAGAATTTTTTGATAATTTTGCCATCCTGTCACCCAATCACCCTGTTACCCTGTTACTTTGTTACTTTGCTACCCTGTTACCTTGTTACCCGTCATTCGTCATTCGTAATTCATAATTCGTAATTCCAGCAGATGTCCAACCTCAACGAAATCCTCTTCTTCTCCTCCTTCCTCCTGTTCATCGCCATTATGCTTGGGATCGACCTCGGATTTTTCCAGAAGAAGAACCACGCCTTATCCTTCAAAGAGGCCCTGGGTTGGACGTTGGTCTGGGTCGGGATCTCTGTCGGATTCTATTTCCTGATCCGTTTTCATGGGAACCTGATCCATGGCAGCGATTCCATTTCGGCGATCCAGGAACGGATAACGAAGTACCATCATCCGATCAACATCACCGGCATGGGACTAGAGGAGGCCATCCGACTTTACAATGCAAACCTTTCGCTCGAATACATCACCGGTTACCTGATCGAATATTCCCTTTCGGTCGACAATGTCTTCGTGATCGTGATGATCTTCATCTCCTTCAGCATCCAGCCGAAGTATTTCAAGCGCGTGCTTTTCTGGGGCATCCTTGGCGCCGTCATCATGCGGTTTATCTTCATTTTTGCCGCCAGCGCCCTGATCCAGCGGTTCCAATGGTTTCTATATGTATTCGGTGTCATGCTGGTGTTCATCGGGTTGAAAATGGCCTGGGATTACTTTTTTTCCAAAAAAGACGACCAGATCGATACCGAAAAACATCCGGTGGTCAGGCTGGTTTCACGATTTTTCAATGTCAGCAACGATGAGCATGCCGAGACCTTCTTTTTACGCCAGGAGGGCAAGCTGTTTGTAACCCCGTTGTTCATCGTGCTGATGATCATCGAATTCACCGATGTGCTTTTTGCCGTGGATTCTGTTCCGGCGGTTTTTTCCGTGACGCAGGACCCTTACATCGTCTTTTTCTCAAACATCTTCGCCATCCTGGGGCTGCGCTCGCTCTTCTTCCTCGTGATGGATATCATGAACCGGTTCCACTACCTAAAGCTGGGGCTGGCCGCCCTGCTGACCTTCGTTGGCATGAAGATGCTCCTTCATTCCGTGTTTGACATTTCCACCAATGATTCCCTGATCGTCATCGCCTCTATCCTGGTCGTAAGCGTTCTCGCTTCTAATATCCGGAATCTGGTTCGAAAAAGGAGATATAGGGATGGAAATTGGTAACAAGGTAACAGGGTAACAAGGTGACCTCCGTCCGCTTGTCCGCCTGTCTATACCTCACCCCCCCGGCCCCCTCTCCCCAGGGAGAGGGGGAGGGCCGCTTGCCCGCCTGCCCGCCTGTCTATACCTCACCCCCCCGGCCCCCTCTACCCAGGGAGAGGGGGAGGGCCGCTTGCCCGCCTGTCTATACCTCACCCCCCCGGCCCCCTCTCCCCAGGGAGAGAGGGAGGGCCGCTTGCCCGCTTGTCCGCCTGTTCATACCTCACCCCCCCGGCCTCCTCTCCCCAGGGAGAGGGGGAGGGCCGCTTGCCCGCCTGTCCGCCTGTTCATACCTCACCCCCCCGGCCTCCTCTCCCCAGGGAGAGGGGGAGGGCCGCTTGCCCGCTTGTCCGCCTGTCTATACCTCACCCCCCCCGGCCCCCTCTCCCCAGGGAGAGGGGGAGGGCCGCTTGCCCGCTTGTCCGCCTGTTCATTGTCCGCCTGTCCGCCTGTTTCATCGAAGTACTTCCCCAGTAGCTCTTCCCCCGCTTCATAAGGATTGACAATTCCCTCCATGATCTTTTCCTCCAGCCTTGCAATGACCTGCCTGATACCTTTCCGGGCAAAAAAGTGATGATGAAGTCCGGCTTCAATGGTTTCGAGGAAGACCTGCCTGTTCTGTTCCATGCGGCGGCGGTGGAAATGGCCGGTATCGCCGGTGATTCTGCGGTGTTCGGTGATCAGTTCCCACACATGGTCAATTCCCAGGTTTGTAAAAGCAGAGCAGATACCGGCAACCGGCACCCAGCCGTTGCCGGGAGGTGGGTAGAAGTGCAACGCGTTGGCAATTTCCACGCGGGCAGCTTTGGCTTTGCTGATGTTGTCCCCGTCTGCCTTGTTGATCACGACGGCATCGGCCATTTCGATGATGCCCCGCTTGATGCCCTGCAGTTCGTCGCCGGCGCCGGTAAGCATGAGCAGCAGGAAAAAATCGACCATCGAATGTACCGTCGTCTCCGATTGCCCCACGCCCACGGTCTCGACAAAGATCACGTCAAATCCGGCGGCTTCGCACAGGATGATCGTTTCACGGGTCTTTCGTGCCACCCCGCCCAGCGAGCCTGCCGCAGGCGAGGGGCGTATGAATGCATTCGGGTCGTTTGCAAGCGTTTCCATCCTCGTCTTGTCCCCCAAAATGCTTCCCTTTGACCGTGAGCTGCTCGGGTCAATTGCCAGCACGGCAAGTTTATGTCCGTTCGCCGTCAGATGCGTTCCCAACGCTTCAATAAATGTACTCTTCCCTACCCCTGGCACACCCGTTATCCCGACGCGGATCGTGGTGGGTGGATGCGGGATGCGGGATACGGGATTCGGGATACGGGATACGGGATTCGGGATACGGGATTCGGGATTCGGGATACGGGATTCGGGATACAGGGTTTCAGACTTTGCATTTTGCATTTCAGACTTTGCACTTTGCATTTCAGACTTGGAATGTTTCAAACACGCGGCAATGATCTGGCGGGCTTTTTCCTGGTGTGCCGGCAGTGAACTCTCGACCATGGTGATCGCCTTGCTCAGCAGCGTGCGGTTGCCGGAAAGGATCCCCTCCACAAGTTCCTCAACCGAATGCACCGCCCTCTTACGTGCCCTGAGTTTTTTCAACGCATCTTCACTGATCTGTCCTGGCTGTTCAACTCCCTTCATCACATTCAATGCCGGTTTATGCAGTTTATTGTTCATTGTTCACTATTCACTGTTCATTGTTCATTAGGCAATAGGCAATAGGCAGTAGGCACGACAGGGCTGAGGTTTGGCGATGATCAATAGTTTGAGTTTATTTTTTAATCAAGGAGTTTAGCATTTTTCCGAGCTCTGTTGATTTAAGTAATAAGGTGTCAAGGGCTGTTTTATCAAGGTATTTTAATCCATATGCGATATAAATGAAGGTTTCGGTTTCATTCAGTGATCCCCGGGAAATTTTTAGAAATTGAGTATAATTTTTTGCACTTTCCCGGCCATATCCTTCAGCAATATTCGCCGGAACAGAGGCTGCAGCCCTGCGAAGCTGGTTTGTCAAACCGAATTGTTCCTTTTTTGGAAATCCTTCAGTGATCTTGTAAATTTCAATCGAAAACCTCACCCCCTTTTTCCAAACCTCAAGATCCTTATAAGATTCGATCTTTTTTCTACTATTTTCCATGCTAAAAAAATTGCCTATTGCCTATTGCCCATTGCCTATTGCCTATTGCCTATTGCCTATTGCCTATTGCCTATTGCCCATTGCCCATTGCCTATTGCCTATTGCCTATTGCCCATTGCCTATTGCCTATTACCTATTGCCCATTGCCTATTGCCTATTGCCTATTGCCTTATTGCCTTATCATTATAGATCTACAAAGTTAAAATTTTCCCCCATCCTATGTTAGATTTCCCAAGAATTCCTACCTTTGCACTCCGATTCCTCTCCGTAGCTCAGTTGGTAGAGCAATTGACTCTTAATCAATGGGTCCCAGGTTCGAGTCCTGGCGGGGAGACAGAAATGACAAGGGTTTCAGAACATAAAAACTGAGACCCTTTTTTATTTGGAGACAGTTTGCATAATATTCAAGTGATCAACCTGAAAAAATATAGAAATTGTCTTTCTTTTTTGGATGAGATTAACCAGATAAAAGTCAATTAGAGTGAGAAATAATAAGATTTGATCTTTTGCGCCATCAAGAAACGACGATCTTTCAGAAATTGCTCATAACCATCCAGCTCCGAAATGAATATCGATTCCGGGATGCAGTTCATCGACATATTGTGAAGAAGTTCATCTTCAGATGTTATAGCTCCAAAATGAAACTCGCCTTGAGCAATCTGATTTTTAATAATTGCAAAATATTCTTTTGGCGAACGGTTTCCAACCTGAATGTTAATTTCAGTTTGCATGTATACGTAATTTGCAATCTGATTGTATTTTCCACGTTGGAAGCCATTCTTTTTTAGATAATCTCTTGGAAAAAGATGATGGATATCTCCCCGAAGTGTAATCAGGTCGCTAATCAGGATATCTTTTGAAAGAAAACCTTTGTCGTTGGCTCTAACCTGTGCAGCAAGGAAAACATTGAAATTTGGGCTGCTGCTAACTGAGGTGTCCATGTTCTGAAGAAGAGCTGCATTCCAGAAAGCATCGGAGAGCTCGCCCGCCTCCTTTTCCTTCAAGTATTCGCCAAAAGATTTTTCTGATATTTGCTTGATATCAAAATCGAACATCGACTCCGGTGATCCAGAATATCGCTGAGTAAGAATACAATAAACAAACCATCGCCGGACGAAACTTGCAATTTTTTCCGGATGCTCTCCTTGCGCGCGAAGTTTCAGATATACGATGTAGGCGGAGTTCAAAGCATTCTGGGACCGGATCATATCAGGAGAAATGAATCCTGCCGATTTAATAATCATGATAAACTGTTTGAACTGATATTCGTTCATGAAGTTTATTACACCGGAAGACAACCGTTGAAATGATTCTTCTGCAATTGAAGCTTCAAATGTCCTGGTTTCAAAATTCCTTCCTGATAATAAACTGACAAGGTCAGCGAGTTTTCCACGGTTAAACTCTGATGTAAATGCGACTCGAAGCAAATCAGTATATGACGGGTCATATATCTCGTCGTTTTCATCGTGCAGCCACGACATTTTTTGAAAGTACTGCGTTACGGCAAATTCCGGATCATTTTCCTTTATTGAATGAAAAAATTCCGGATTGACCGCTAAATGACAGAAATAATCAATGGCTTTTCGTAACACATTACCCCCATAAATTTCATTGGCAGCGATTTTAGACATGGCAAAATCTGCCTGACTTAGAACAACTCCCTGGGAGTTTATTCGAATAAAAATCTCGGTTACAGTCTCAATATCCAAATCAGAATCCAATTCAATCAACCCAATCTGCTTTTTAGCCAAATCAAATAATCGTCCAATATTGTTGATCACCATCTGTTGGTCAGCTTCGGGATTCAGCGCAATATAGTCAGTGATGATTTGATAAGAATTTACTCCCGGTTTAAACAATTCAGCAATATCGTGAACCCATGTCTTGTCTTTCACAATAGCCGGATTCTGTACTTCAAATCGTTCATCAACCGGATGAAACGCAATTTTTATCTTAATTTTTTGATAACTCTTGCTGATAACAGATTTCCCGAGGATAGCTGCAGACAATGCCGTTACCCTTTGTTGCCCGTCAATCAATATCTTTTTACCAGATGAAACGCTTCCGTCCTTAAGCCTTACATTAGGATTTCGCCAGGCAATCAAATAGCCAATTGGATACCCATTATACAATGAATCCATTAGGTCGCGTACCTTGGAGCTGTCCCAGACAAAAGGCCGTTGGATTTCCGGAATTGCGATCTCTCCTGAATTGACCCAGGCTAAAAGTGTTTCAATTAAATGCTGGTTGACAGAGTACTTCTGAGTTTGCATGGTTATATTTTACTTTATTGTAAAAATCTGCTTACAAAATAGTTGAAACTGTTCGAAAGGCTAACATCATTATGCGGAATTAGCAAATATTTCCAGGGCTTCCCACCATTAATATCCGTGTAATCCGATGCATGCTTACAATATTCCAGTGCTGCTTTTGCTTTTTCCTGGACATCGGTTGCGTCAAGATCACCTTCTTTCTTTGTTTCAACAAGGTATATTGAATCGGCTGTTTCGACTACAAAATCGGGAGAGTACGGTTTTGAGTTGTGATGCCAGTAAATCCTGAATTGGTTTTTTGCTGGCCGTAACCATTTCAGAACGGTTTTATCTTGTTCAAGAATGATGGAAAAGTCCTTCTCTGTCTTTGAATCGAATTTATAGGAATGATGATAGGCCTTTGAGAATCCACTGAATAAAAGACCGGGAATCAACGAGGTTGGAGTTATTGTATCCGTATATAGATGAATCTTATCCTGGGTGTACTTGGAATAGTTATGATCCAGGATTCGCTCAAAGGGATAAACCACGGGTTTCTCATATTTGGCTTCTTCAAAGTAAAAATTCAACATCATCTGTGAGAAGATGAACCGGCCTATCTCCCGCTTATTATAAAGGACCACGTTATAAAGATCATCATCAGTCAGGTAAGTTTTGAATTTCCCGATTGCCTGGGAAGACATTTTAAACAGTAAATCCGACTGCGAATCATAATCCACCTCAGGGTAGTTGACCAATTCATTCACTAAAATATTCTCGTTCGTGTCGGAGATAATCCGGCCTTGGCCCTGAATGATCTCCTGTGAATTGTCCTTCAAGGATTGCCGAAGAATTTCTTCTGAAACAGGCTGGAAATTCAGGTTTTTCGTATCCAGATCAAAATCGTGGAACCCATGTTTGATATCGCCCGACTGTTGTATAATGATCCTGGGGATCTCTATGATGTTGTCGGAAAAATCCTGAACGGCTTTGGCATAAACCTTCTCAGCCTCAGCAACCATGTCGGCAACAAATAATTGGGTTTGTGGGTTGCTCTCAATCCGGCTTTTAAATCGTTCAATGGCAATTTTTTTAACCTCATCACCGCTGATCTCACTGACATTTCTTACAAGTTTTGCCAGTTCAGGTAAGTCTTGTATGATATTTTGCTGTATTTCCAGGGTAAGAGTTGCTTCCTCTCGCTTCTTTTCATCCGTGATCTTAGCTATTTCCTGTTTTGCCGCTTCATATTTGTTATCCAGGGCTGACTTTACAGAAATTATTTCTTTCGATCTGCTGAGTTCCACCGGGTCAATCTCGATGATATTTTCTTTCCGGATAATGGAATCGGGCCTGTTGGCTTCTTCAATAATTTCCTGGAATTTGTCATGCGAAACGATGGTCAGTTTATCAACCTTGGGATTTCCGGTTCGTTTTCCATAGGGCAAACGAAGCCCCCTTCCGATCGTCTGTTCTCTCAATGTAAGCGATGCTGCCGTCCGCAGGGGAACAATCGTATAAAGATTTGTGACGTCCCACCCTTCTTTCAGCATATTCACATGTATCACGATTTCGGTCCGGTTTCCCGGATCTTCAACCGAAAGTAACTGCTGAATGTTTTCTTCCTTCTCTTCTCCTCTTTGATTGGAATGGATTTCAATCACTTTATCAGAATAGCGGCCATCAAAGAAAGTGTTTTGCTGAATCAGCTTTTTGATCTCTGCTGCATGATCCGTTTCTTTGGCAACGATTAAAACAAAGGGTTTGACCTGCTTTGTTCCTGTTTCCCGGGCATAGATATCTAAAGCGACTTTAGTGTCCTCATGGATCCGGATCCCATCTTCAATTTTTATACGGTCAAGCTCTTCTGCTTTGTAAGAATCTGGGTTGAAATCCCTGCGTGTGGCAACGCAGGGTTCTTTCACAAATCCATCATGAATGGCATGAGCAAGGGAATACTCGTAAACAACATTTCTGAATTTTACCGGCACTCCGGCACGTTCTACCTGAGGCGTAGCGGTGAGTTCCAGTCCAAGTAATGGCTGAAGTTCATTGATGACCTGCATTCCCCGGTCAGCACGGTAATGATGGGATTCGTCCATCAGCAGGACCAGGTCATCCAATTTACTCAGGTAATTGAAATAAGACTCTCCCAGGTATTCGACCAGCCTTTTAATCCTTGGTTCTTTGCCTGACTTGGTCTCAGCATTGATCTTAGAAATATTGAAAATATTAATATGGACGTCGGACTGAAATAAACGGGATTGGGATATTTCGTTGTAGTTGTCTCCGGTAATGATTCTTGGCGGTTCCGTGGCAAATTCACCAATTCCTTTGAAAACATACTTGGGATTCTGTGGATTCTGGAAATCATCCATCAGTTTCTGGTAAATGGTAAGGTTTGGAGCGAGTACAAAAAAATGTTTTATTCCTTTGGCGAGATACAAATATGTGACAAATGCACCCATCAACCGGGTCTTCCCAACGCCTGTTGCCAATGCAAAACACACAGAAGGAAAATCCCGCTCAAAATCAACGCAGGTAGGAAATCTCTCATTAACTGCTTTAAGTTTCACTTCCAGGGAGGCTGGTTGGAGAATATCCTGCTCTCCGTTTACAAGCTCAGAAAGGATTTCCAGACTTCTTGTCTGTGGCGGACGAAGACTGAGACGGTTATTGATCTGGTTGGCAATTCTATCCATAGCGAAACAACGTATTAAAAGAGGGTTGGGTCGGATTTATCTTGTTTCCTGGTTTTTTTTGTTATCGTTTTCTTGCTTTCCTTATCCTCCTGGTTCACTTGTGAATCCAAGATTGATTCTAGAGGTTCGTTCTCCAAGGGTACATTTACGATGTTCAGGCTGTAATCGTCTTTCCCGAATTCGCAGCGACCCAGAAGCATTTGTGGAATTTTTTTGATGTTGATGTTAGTAAACCTTGATTCGCAAGCTTCCTGGAATGCCTTGCAACAAATTAGCAACGTCTCCTCCGGTTTCATCTCATCATGGATTTTATCAAGGTACTCCACCGTTACAAACGTAGTGGTCGTGAAAATAAAATCCTTTTCGGTACTTTGCCCCTGTTTCCAGAAAACATGTTCATCCGGATTTAAACGGAACCCTTCATGCTTGGCCATGGCTGCCGCAAGCATTTCAGGGTTATAAGATTTGTCAATTACCCAGTTAGCATACTTATCCTTTTGCAGTAAGCTTGGAGCTAAATAGTAATATTTGAATCCGCCACCACCTTTCCAATCTAAAGATTCTGAAATTCCACCCTGATCCTCCCCGGAAACCACTTGTTTCAAACGTGTCAAGCAATGCGTGTCGCAATGATCCCCTAATTCAATGCCTACCCACTTTCGACCCATCTTATGTGCTACCGCAGCAGTGGTACCCGAACCAAGAAATGAATCCAAGACATAATCATTTTCATTTGAGGAAAGCTCTATAACTCTACTTATCAATCTTTCTGGTTTTGGGGTTGCAAAAACATGATCACGATTAAATGCTTTTACTTCTTCTTTTGCTTCATGATTATGTCCAACTTCCTCCTGTTTCCAGATAGTGTTTGGTGGTCTGGTAGCTTCATCATCCAGATACTGCTTAACATAAATTTCCCATTTGTTGTCTTTATTGATAAACTCTAAAAGGTTTTCTTTTTCTTCAACATTTTCTTTTTTCCATCTCCATCGGCCTTCGATCCCATCAGGTTTTAATGGAAATACCTTAGAACCATCCGGAGCGATTATGGGATACCACATTGAGGGTCGATCTTTTCTTAATGATTCTGACCCTTCCTTTCTCAATGATCTTCTTCTGTAATATTTTCCTACAGTATCGTCAAAAAATGTGAATTGCTTTTTATTCTGTTCTTTTGAAATCGACTTGATTTTGAATGCATCAGATTTCCTATATACAAGAATATAGTCATGAGAGGTACTAAATCCTTTAGCATCCATGCGTTCGCTATATGCTTTCTCCCAAATTACAGAGGCAACAAAATTTGACCGACCGCAGATTTCATCCAAAATAATTTTTAAAAAATGACATTCATTATCGTCAATTGATATCCATATGGAACCGTCAACAGTCAATAAATTCATTAATATTTCCAATCGATCCCTTAATAAACTAAGCCAGATCGAATGTTCTAACCCATCATCATAATGTTCAAATGCGCTCCCTGTATTATAAGGCGGATCTATAAATATACATTTTATCTTTCCAGTGAACTCCTGTTCTAGTGCTTTTAATGCGAGCAGATTATCTCCATGGATAAGCATATTCTGGCTGTTCCGATCGCCAAAGGATTTATCCCGGTCTTCGATCAGAATGCGAGGCTCCAGTTGGGGTTGCTGATCTTTGCCAATCCAGGTGAGTTCGAGTTTTTGTTTGGCCATAAAAATTTCTTCTACAGGGTCTTGACAATTGAGAAATTACGTGTATCTTTGCATCATCTCATTAACCAGTGCGCAAGCATGTCAGCGTTAAAAGAGTTACGAAGCCGTTGGATTACCTCCTGCGGCTTTTGCCTTTTTAACATATTCCTCATATTCCTTCAGTTTTTTTCTTTTTTCGTGATTTCGGTTTATCGTGAAAGCCGTCCAGACATATATATCGCCGTTTCTTCGAATATCCAATATTACAACATAGTCAGGTTCATAATTAAGTTCAAGCCAAATACATATTCTATCCTTACCATTTCTGATTTGTGGCCAGATTTTCAACTTCCATTCATCACAGGTTTCAATCACAGGTTTTGCCCAGCCAATTCGCTCACACCTTCGAAGGTCTGGTTCACGATCCTCTTCAACATCTCCAATATGAGTCATGTGATAAAACGTATACGCTTTATCCTGATATAATGGATGCCTTTTAAGTTTTAATTGTATGCCCCGGAATATTGGTCGGGTTAAAAGAAAATCTTGTCTAAAAGCTTCGTAAACTGATTCAATAAAGGTATGCCAATCACCTCCAAACTTTTCAAGAGTAATTATATCTGGTAAATTATAGTCTTTACTTTCCATTTTTCGGTAAATTTCTTGATTTCCAGATGAATAAATTAACTTTATCTTCTTTAAAAAGGGTTGACGATTTCAGTGAATAACCTGATCGTTTCTGAACCTTTTCGATCAAAGTTAACTTAGCGTGGCTTGATTTTAATCCCCTGTGAACATAAGAAATTGTACCTGTGAGCAGATCGACAAGTTGCACTAATTCTACCTCATGTGACCGAACCTGCTGTATTCTTCGAACAATACTATGCTCATAATCATAATGGCTGCTTCGAAGTACTTCTTTCAAATGATTGATTTTCTTTTGGCTGCGAGTATCTTTAATATCAAGATAGATGTTGTACCCATTTTTAGGATCAAGAATTACTTTCAATAAATCGAAATACATTTTAAAATAAAAATCATCATGGCTCTGACTATACGCTTCATGGTCTAGAACTGATTTATCAGGTATCACAAGCACCCTGAAATGCAAATCATCGTCATCAAAAAAATAATCAATAACATCATTGTAGAACTCAAGTTTACCTGGTGAAACTTTGTTCCATTTTAGCTCAAAATCATTCCCAAGATGATGCTTTAGTTTAATATCCCTCAGCCTCGTAAAGATTTCATCTTTCTTCGCTGTTGGACACCAAATAGCCCCCAGTGCCATTGTTTTAATACGATCGTGTTCAAGATGACAGCTCTCATCACAGTATATATTAAATTCTTGCAACATTATTGGTTTCATATTGACTACATTTTAACCCTTAAATCTTCCTATATAACTTATGTGATACTGGTTTCTCTTTTATCCAGGTACAAATACAAAAAATTGAACCTGTTGTTTTCCCGATAATCGCTTGTTCTATTTCTGCATCCGTATGTGTTGGATCGACAGGTATCCAAGTTGACACATGCTCTTTATGACGTAAAAAAAATTCAACCTCAGACAAATTGTTATTCCTGTCTGGGAATTTTATTTCATATTCATGAGATGGAATATCTCCTCGAGCATTAGGATCTGGACGTATTTCCTTATATTTAAAATATGGAGATGAGATTACAACACTGACGCCGGTATAATTTCGAATTTCAATATAAACTCTAAGCGGATAGTTTGATTGATCTCTTTCACGTTGGATGAAAAAATTAAGATTCCTAACACGATTTTTTCTATACAAATAGAGTATTAACCCAATAACGACGGATGGAAGAATAATAAGGATGTTAAGAATTTCCCAAATGCCATGTGAGTGTGCCCATTTTAAAAATAATGATGATGAATCAATACAAGAAATTAAATATATAACCATAACAATTTGATATTTAGAGTTTTGTTAATATCAGTAACACATAACAACGTATTGGTCAGGCAGTGTCTGACTAATTGCATTTTGTTTGTTTTGCGATAATTTATCATGCAGTGCCTGAATAATTTGATTCAGGGAAACACCTTGTAATTGTTCAGACACTGTCTGAACAATTGGAAAAATCTTGAATAAGTCAGGCAGCGCCTGACCAATACCCGGATATGTAAGATAAAACTGCCGAAAGATGTTGAGGCTTGTTAAGGATATGCCTTTCTGACCGGTATCTTTTAACTTCTTTTCTATGGATCGAATAAGCTTATCTCCGTATTTCGCTCTGTCCTCTCCATTTTGCTCGTATTCGACAATGTAGTAGCCATAAAGC
>Ga0172371_10001194_pt1 | contig 41074 bp, 34 predicted proteins | sample Lak12m_FD_114543 | JGI IMG/M metagenome (GOLD analysis project Ga0172371, IMG submission 114543) | Freshwater microbial communities from Kabuno Bay, South-Kivu, Congo - kab_022012_12m | ecosystem: Environmental > Aquatic > Freshwater > Lake | place: Democratic Republic of the Congo: South-Kivu... | reverse complement strand
TCCGCGCCGAAGGCTCTGTAACCAAACTTTCTGAAAGCATACACCATCCAGCCGTCTCCGCAGCCAAGATCCAGAATCGAGGCGTCGGAGTCCAAGGTGTGTCCCAAATCGGCTAATACTCCGAGAAACAAGCGCGCGTGATCAAACGCTCGCTCACACTTCTCATTTACTGCCAGATTTAGTTTTGTTTTCATGACTCACCCCGGGGCGTTGCGCAGTCCGGTACAACTGACGCTATTTCGGTTACTTATACCTGGAATCCGGCTCCCAGACAGAAACTTCCTGTCGTTTCGCTGTCTGACGGAATTTAGCGAAGATAACTCCGCAACTCATGCAGACATCAGGGGAGCAAGGGTCCGTCGTGTGGCGGCACTTCGGGCAGACATGCGGCCTGTGGAATTGCCCTTTTCCGGATCGCTCGAACATCCTGTTTCGAGGTTTTGGTTCGGATATAGGCGAGCGCGACAACGACTCGATTTTAGAGACAGATTCCAGAATATACTTCCGAGACTCATGGCTCTCGCCTCGCTTCGGTTCGATTCCGCGAGTGTGGCTACAGCCGCTTTTGATCGTGGTTTCGCCAAGATTTGGTCCGGCGGTCCGGCTTTCTGATACAACCGGTGGTATTCCACGCAGATAATGATATTCAAATTCAGTGATCAAACCTTTCTCGATGAGCGCTTGGTACACCTTTGAGAGCTGCTTGGGGCTGAGACAGAACTTCTGCATCAAATACAGATCATCCGGGTTCTGTCGGAAACAGGCGAGGAAATCCTTTGCGCGAATCAATTTACCCGTGGAATTGGTGGTGGGCTCCGCGGCAACGGCTGATATATTTTCGTGAGGTATCTTAGGGGACATATTATTCATTGTTCGGACTTTGATTTTGAAGTTACAAAAAATGGTGTTGATATCTCAGGATCAAATTACGAATCAGCTAGTCTGGACGGGAGAAATGCATAGAACATGCCAATGGATTTTCCACTTCTTGGTGAGAGGATTGTGGACTATAAACATATAGTTAAAGGGGTCAATAAAGCGCTGCTCGGGTTGTCAGGAAGCTCGCCACATGATTCGGACCTATGGGATCAATCCGATATATATGGGATCAGCCCCATGTTTTACTCAATCCACAATACAATGGATAAACATTGTGACAAATTATATGTGCCGCTAACGGCTTTCCTGGGAATTCTCACTGACCTTCTCCCATTGACGTATGGCCGCCAATGCTTCCGTTGCGTTTGAGGACTCCAGAAGGTTTTGCAGCAAATGCCTGCTTCGAGCCGCCCGGGCGGCTAGGCTGAGAAGGTAAATCTGTAGGCTGGGTTGCTCTTTTGGACTGAGCAGCAAGAAAATAAGATTTACAGGTTGATCAGTGGATAAATCCGATACACCTTTTTTCGCTATTCCAAGGGAAACTACGGGCCTCAGAAGGCCCCGGATCCGGAAATGAGGAAAAGCCACTCCTTCGTTGAGGAACGTTGAGGATTCCTGTTCGCGCTTCAAGAGTTGTATCAGCACTGTTTTGGGGTCATCGACTCCTTTCATTGAATCCACCAACTCACGAAGAGCGATTTCTTTAGGGACGGGGTTGTCCCAGAGGAGGATAGTGTCAGTGGAAAGCAGAGAACTCAAAACGAGACGGTGATCAGCTGCAACGGCGGGCTCATGTTTCGGCGCCTCAATTGGAGTCTGGGTGGGTCCGGCTGTTTCCGGCGCCGTTTCCCCGTGAGTATCAAGAACCACTACTGTGATTCCTCTGGCTTGGTCTATCAAACGCTCCACGACATTTTTCTCGCCGAGGAGCCTTTTCCAGAGGGGCAAGCGCTCAGGACTACCGATTACGATGTGGCCCACTCTGTATTCTTTTGCGAAGCGCAGAATGGTGTCCGCGATGTCTTGGCCTTTGTAGGTGAAGACCATCGCTCCCAATTGTTTCGCAAGAGTCAGTGTTCCGGACAAGATCCGTTGGGTATATAGATCCACTGTCATAGGATCTTCCGACGGAGTCTGAACATAAACCGCATACCAGTTCCGATTTAGTCTGCCCGCCAGTCGGGAGGCATAGCGGAGCAGCATCTTGCTATTAGGCCCGCGAGAACTTAGGCAGACCATAACTTGATCGGGAGTGGCTATTTCCTCTTCTTCGACCTGTTCTCGCCTCCTGAGGTCTATCTGTGCCGCGAGTTCCCTCAAAGTGAGCTCGCGCAGGGTCTCAAGATTGGATTCCTTGAAAAAATGAGACAAGGCGGCGCCGATCCGTTCAGACGGGTAGATTTTGCCTTCCTGGAGCCGCTTCCTGAGATCTTCAGGAGTTAAGTCCACGTTAACTATCTCGTCAGCTTCCGCGATAACAGAGTCCGGTAGGCGTTCTCGCACTTTGACGTGGACCGATTTTTCCACGGTGTCATAAAGACTCTCCAAATGCTGTACATTCAATGTGGTAATGACATGAATACCTGCGGACAGTATGTCTTGCGCATCTTGATAGCGTTTCGGGTTTCTGCTTCCCGGAGCGTTAGTGTGGGCCAGCTCATCAATTAGAGCGACCTCCGGCTTTCTAGCTAGGATCGCGTCCACATCCATCTCTTCCAAAACAACCCCGCGGTACTCTTCACGGCGCCGGGGAACGACCTCCAGCCCTTCGCTCAATTGGGCTGTTTCAAGACGACCGTGCGTCTCGAGTAATCCAATTACCACGTCGATACCTTCGGCCTTGAGTCGATGCCCTTCCAGAAGCATCTGATAAGTCTTTCCAACGCCCGCGCCGTACCCGAGATAAATCTTCAAATGCCCTCGCTGAGCGCGACGGATCATCCGGAGGAAAGAATCGGCCCTATTTGTCGGTTGGAGAGCCCGTTTCACAGTTTCCCATCCAATGCCAAATTAAGTGTCAGGACATTTACCCGCGGCTCGCCAAACACGCCAAGGTCCCGGCCTTCAGTGTAGATTTTGATTCTCTCTTTGACCGCATCTTCACTCATACCTCTGGCCTTGGCCACACGGCCCGCCTGCAAAAAAGCATTCTTGATGCTTATGTGAGGATCCAGGCCGCTGGCCGAAGCGGTCACAGCGTCTGTGGGGACGGGAGCGTCTGCCGGGAGGTTGTTTTCCTTTCTATATGCCGCGACGCGATCTTTGACTTCGTCGATTAACTTCTTTGAGGTAGGTCCCAGATTGCTTCCTCCGGAGGATGCCGCGTCATATCCCGCATCTCCGGCGGATGAGGGCCGTGGATGAAAATACTGAGCTCCAGTGAAGTTCTGGGCAATAAGCCGCGATCCGACAACCTTTCCATCCAGTTTCATCAATGACCCGTTGGCTTTATCAGGAAACAAAATTTGCGACAGGCCCCACACAATTACAGGGTAAATTCCGCATAGGAGGACAGCCAGCAATATGACGGCAATTAAAGAGATCCGAAGCTGAGATAATATATAATTCATTTTGCTACTCCTTCTTAGACCAGATGCAGCGCGGCCACAACCAAATCCACGAGTTTGATCCCAACGAAGGGCGCCAGCAGACCGCCCAATCCATAAATCAGTAGATTGCGACGCAATAGCAGAGCCGCGCTCAGCGGTCGAAATCGCACCCCCTTTAATGCCAGTGGTATAAGAGCCACTATTATGAGAGCATTGAAAATAACAGCGCTTAAGATAGCGCTTTTGGGGGAATGCAATCCCATGATATTCAGCGGCGCGATAACCGGAAAGGTAACAACCAGCATGGCCGGAATAATGGCAAAATATTTCGCCACATCGTTGGCAATGCTGAAAGTGGTCAGCGCCCCTCGAGTCATGAGCATTTGCTTGCCGATTTCCACGATTTCGATGAGTTTTGTGGGATTAGAGTCCAGATCGACCATATTGCCGGCTTCTTTGGCCGCTTGAGTTCCGGTGTTCATGGCTACGCCCACGTCAGCCTGGGCAAGGGCAGGGGCATCGTTGGTTCCGTCTCCGGTCATGGCCACAAGATGACCTGCTGCCTGCTCTTTGCGGATCAGCGCCAGCTTGTCTTCAGGCCTGGCCTCGGCCAGGAAATCATCTACTCCGGCTTCTTTAGCAATCGCCTGGGCGGTTAGCCGGTTGTCACCGGTGATCATGATCGTTTTGATTCCCATGGCTCGAAAGCGCTCGAAACGGTCTTTCAGGCCACCCTTCACAATATCTTTCAGATGGATTACGCCTACCACCTTGTCATTTTCGGCCACCACAAGCGCCGTCCCGCCGGTAACGGAGATCGTCTCGACGCTATTCTTCACCGATGGAGGCAACTGACCGCGGATGAATTCCTGTATGGCGTCCGGCGCTCCTTTCCTGATCTGTCTGCCGTTAATATCCACCCCGCTCATTCGTGTTTGAGCTTTGAAGGGGATGAACTCGGCGTGAGGCATTTCCGACATGGACCGTCCTCTCAGCCCATACTGTTTTGCAAGCTTGACAATGCTCCTGCCTTCAGGTGTCTCATCAGCCAGAGAAGCCAGTTGAGCCGCATCGGCCATTTCCTCGACCGGCGCCCCTCCCGCTGGTATGAATTCCGTGGCCTGGCGATCCCCCAGGGTTATGGTGCCGGTCTTGTCCAGTAGCAAGACGTCCACGTCACCTGCTGCCTCGGCTGCACGACCGCTCATGGCAAGAACATTCTTCTGGACCAATCGATCTATTCCCGCTATGCCGATAGCGCTCAGAAGTCCGCCAATAGTTGTCGGGATAAGGCACACGAGCAATGACACCAGAACGGTGACGGAAAAGGAAACACCGGAGTAAGCCCCGAAGAATTTCAGGGAAATGATTACTACTAAGAAAATGATGGTGAGGGCTGCCAACAAGATCGTCAGGGCTATTTCGTTGGGGGTTTTCTGACGTTGGGCGCCTTCGACCAAGGCGATCATATGATCGAGAAAACTCTCCCCCGGATTAGCCGTTATCCGGATTACCAGGTGGTCCGACAGGATCCTGGTGCCGCCCGTGACCGAGCTGCGGTCACCGCCAGCTTCTCTTATGACCGGCGCTGATTCTCCTGTTATGGCCGATTCATCTACAGAAGCGACGCCTTCTATCACTTCTCCATCACCGGGGATGATTTCTCCGGCCGACACAACAACTTCATCATCTTTCCGAAGTTTGTCAGCCGAAATATCCTGCTGCACGAGGCCATCCTGAACCAACCGGTGAGCGATGGTTGTGGTGCGTGTTTTTCGCAGAGCATTGGCCTGAGCTTTGCCCCGTCCTTCGGCCACGGCCTCGGCGAAATTGGCGAAGAGGACAGTGAACCAGAGCCAAATCGCAATCTGAAGCGCAAAGCCGAACGTTTCACCTTCGGGTCTGAAAACGAGGCCCGCAGTGCTAATTAGGGCGCCAACCTCGCAGACGAACATTACGGGGTTTTTCACCATGTGTACCGGGTTGAGCTTCTTGAAAGAATCAATGACGGCCTGACCTAGAATTTCCCCTTCAAATGTTGAATGAACTCTTACAGCCATAGCGATCTATCCTTATCAGAATAAGACATCTGAGTTGATCATTAACAAATGTTCAACGATGGGTCCCAAAGATAGAGCGGGGAAGAAGGTGAGCGCTCCTACAATTAAGACCGTGCCCGCCAACAGTGTCACGAACATTGGCCCCGAAACCGGGAAGCTACCTCCACTTACCGGGACCGCCTTCTTCCTGACCAGACTTCCTGCCAAAGCCATCACCGGGATTATCATAAAGAAGCGGCCCAAGAGCATGGCGATCCCGATAGTAGTGTCATACCAGTATGTGTTGGCGTTGAGTCCGGCGAATGCGCTCCCGTTATTGCCGGCTCCGGATGAATATGCGTACATTATTTCGCTTAGACCGTGAGGACCGCTATTGTTCAGACTAGACAACGCCCAAGGGCTAACTACAGCCCACGCAGTCAAACCCAGAATGACGAATACAGGCACCATCACGAACAAGACGCTGACTTTTACATCGTAGGCTTCAATCTTTTTGCCGAGGTATTCGGGGGTTCTTCCCACCATAAGGCCCGCAAGGAAGACAGCCAGAACCACAAACACCAACATCCCGTACAATCCTGAGCCGACGCCCCCGAAAACCACCTCACCCAACTGGATGTTCAAAAGCGGAACCAGCCCACCCAATGGCGTGAAAGAATCGTGCATGGAATTGACCGAGCCGTTGGATGCGGCTGTGGTCGCTGTGGCCCACAGGGCTGAATTCATAATGCCGAAGCGGACCTCCTTCCCTTCCATGTTTCCGACAGTGGCATCCACCCCGAGAGCATGAAAGCGAGGATTACCAGCGGCTTCCGACCAGTAGCAGACGAGAACGCCTATCAGAAAGATCGCTGCCATTGCGCTCCAGACCGTCCATCCGTGCCATTGGTTCTTCACCATATGCCCGAGATAATAGGTCAGGCCGCTTGGTATCAGCAGTATCGACAGCATCTGGAAAAAATTGGAGAGCGGTGTGGGGTTTTCGTACGGATGGGACGCATTGGCATTCATGAAACCGCCGCCATTGGTCCCCAGCATCTTGATGGCCACCTGCGAAGCCATTGGCCCCTGCGCAATGGTTTGGGTTTCGATCTTGCGGTCCTCCATGACAGTATTGCCTTGAGCGTCCTTGACTTCTTGACCTTCCGCATCTTTCTTTGCCACTTGGGACGTGTAAGACTGAACGACCTGAGCTGTTTCATAAGGTTTGAAGTTTTGGATCATGCCTTGCGACACGAGAAACAGCGAGTACACCAGGCATAGAGGTAGAAGCAAATAGAGATTTATTCTGATCAAATCCACCCAGAAATTGCCAATAGTTTTGGCCGAATGACGGGCAATGCCACGTACCAGAGCCGCCGCCACTGCTATGCCTGCGGCAGCGGAAACGAAATTATGGAAGGTCAGGCCGACCATCTGAGAAAAATACGACAATGTGGATTCACCGCCGTAGGCCTGCCAATTTGTATTGGTCATGAAACTCACGGCGGTGTTAAAGGCTAAATGGTCGCTTACAGGCCCGAAGCCTTGCGGATTCAGCGGCAAGATGTGCTGTAACCTTAGGATGGCGTACGTGAACAAAACCCCTACAAGGCTAAAAGCGATTAAAGAGAAGGTATACTGCTTCCAATCCTGCTCTTTTTTCGGGTCAATGCCCAATACGGAACAGAAGAGTCGCTCTAACGGGCGCAAAGCAGGATCAAGGAACGTCTTCCCTTCCGCGTCCAGAACTCGAACGAGATATATTCCCATTGGTTTCGCTAGTAATAATAGGACGCCGACGTACAGCGCCAGTTGTATCCAATCAAAGTATCCCATTGTTCTCACCTTCTATCAGAACCATTCGGGTCGTATCACCGTGACAAAGAGATAGACAATTAATGCGAGTCCTATGCCGCCAACAACAATGTCGATCATGGCTCAGATCCTTTCGCAGGCATTTATATAGATTGCGCACAACAAGAAAAATGCTACCAAAACCAGAACAAAAACTAGATCAATCATCTTCAAATCTCCTCGTGCCGCTAATATCAGCTACTTTCAGAGAAAAGGCGAAAGCGCTACCGGCGCCTTCGGCGCTTTCCACGGTGACGGTCCCTCCGTGCGCCCCGATTATCTGCTGTACTATGGAAAGGCCCAGCCCTGCGCCCACGTCCCCGCCCTGACCGGGAACCCGAAAAAATTGCTCCAGAATCTTTTGGAGATACTGTTTGGGGATACCAATTCCCGTATCTGACACAGAAAAAGTAACAAAATTATCATCAGACTGGGCCGAGACCGAGACCTTCCCGCCCGGATTGGTGTACTTCAACGCATTAGAGATTAAATTTGCAAACACCTGAGCAATTAATCCGGAATCTGCGAGCACGTCCGGTAAATCGTCGGGCAAATTGATTTCCAAGCTGATTCCTCTGTCCTGAGCGGTCCTCCGAAACGGCTCCACTGATTCGAAGACCAATTGGCGCCCCGAAATCGGCTGGCTGTCGATCTGCGCTCTCCCCGATTCAATTCGGCTTATATTTAGTAATTGCTCCAATACCGAATGTAGGCGATCGCTATCCTCTCTGGCGGCGACAAGTAGCTCGGCTTGCTTTTCAGTTACTGATCCGATTTTTTCTTCTAAAAGTAAATGCAGTGCCATTCGGACTGAAGTTAAAGGCGTCCTAAGCTGATGGGCGACGATCGATATGGCGCCTCTTTTCAATTCGTCCTGATATCGCGCCTGAGTCACATCCGATAGAATAACGATTACGCCTGTGGGGTTGCGGTCGGCATCCGGAATCGGTATTGCCCGAGGGCGGAAGTAACGCTCCTCTCCATGCACAAATCGTTGAATGTACGATTGACCGCTTTCCGGTTCAGCGATCCGGCCCGTGCGGACCGCTTCGTGAAAGAGTTCAATGACGCTCTGAAACGGTAAATCAAATATCTTCTCATTCGGCCTCAGGTTAAAAGCATCCAACGCTATGGCGCTGGCCACCTCAATATTCCCATTGATATCGACTACCGCCACTCCGTCCGGCAAAAACCTGAATGCCTCTTCGGTGGAACGCTGAATTCTATGTAATCTGGCCTGATCCGTACGACGCAACTGCCTCAGGCCGGCGGCCATAGCATTAAAAGCCTCGGAGAGAGCGCCGATCTCATCTTTAGAATCAGCTTTGACTACAAGATCCAAATTTCCTGATTGGATTTCATTGGCTGAAGCTGTGAGGCTTGCTATAGGCCGAAGAATCCATTTGCCGATCAGAAGAATGAATCCCGCGGCCACCGCCACTCCGATCATGAGCAGCATTACCATACGCTGCCGAGCCGCTGCCGCGATTTGCCGGGCGTGCTGATTGGCGTCACTCATGTTTTTTTGATTCATGTGTAAGATTTCGTCGGCATTGGCCTTTATTTGTTCGAACAAAGGCAACAGTCGAGAGAAATACGTTTCACGCCTCAAATCTTGACCCAAGCCAGGATTCTTCGCGTCCTCGAGCGCAGTCGTATACTGTTCAAAGAGCTGCTGTAACCGCTCCGCTTTGTCTCCTTCTCCCGGCAGGGTGATATTATGTAGCGCCACATTTAAGGCCGTCCGGAAAACCACCGTATTCTTGTTCACCAGTTCCGACCCTTGTTGTTCGTATCCCAGGAGAATAAATAGTATTCCGCTATCGATGCGCTCTAGAGCTTCTTTCATGTCCTGGCAGGCGATAACACTACGATAGTTTTCCTGCAGGATTACATCTATCGAGTCACCCAATTCCGTCAGCAGGATTATGCTTTGAAATCCGATGATCAAAATAACGGCAAGTAATCCGCCAAACCCCAGAGACAGCTTTTGCCTAATTCCTAGCATAAATATCCCCCTCGCTTGATTGGGTGGACTGGCCGTTTCTCCCATGCGTTCTCACTGTACGGAGCAAAGATTAGGCCAAGTTAGCTAACTGTACCTACTGGTAATAACAATCGATAATTAAAATAGCAAATTCGACAATTTGCACTTTGCAAGGAGTGGTCTTCTGTGCCCTTGCATTTTGCAAGCTGGAGTCGCAATAGAGGGTTGAGATCATGGCTTCCTGGATTGCCTCGCGATTCTCGCCACTGTTAATGTTTCCCACCCATTAGGAGTCAGCGTCGCTGCCGCAATTGCTGATAAGTCTGTGCTATGGAAACGCCCGGACCAGCGCCAACCCCAAAACCCCGAAATGGGAGCCTGCCACATGAGTCCGCTACGCAGCTCACTGGATCAACTGCAAGCGTACCACCAAATAAGCTGTTACTTTTGGCCTTGGATGTTATAGAATAGGACCGCTCCGAGCTTCGTCCCCGCTTACTGGGGGCATTCTTGTGAATCCTGCATCTGGCGTTCACAGTGCAGTTATCTCCATTAAGGCTGCCTCCACATGAACGAACGATTCAAAGAGACTAGGTTTTCTCGGATAGTGCAATCCCCTGAAACTGCTCTCGTCGGTGGTTTTGCGGCCGTCATTCTCGTGGGAACTATTATTCTAGCGCTCCCATGGTCGCAGCAATGGGGAAAGGGAGGACTCCTGGACGCCCTTTTCACTGCGACCTCGGCCGTGTGCGTGACGGGCCTTACTGTGCTTGATACGGAAAAGGATTTTAGTCTGTTCGGGCAGGTCGTGATCATGCTCCTGATACAGATTGGCGCGCTCGGAATCATGAGCTTTGCCGCACTCGCTTTTCAGATCATGGGTCTGCGTCTCTCGTTGCAATCCCGAACGGTCTTGAGCGATTCATTCTTTCAACGGGATCTAGCGAGAGAATTTGAGCGCACTTTCCGGACCATTCTCATCGTCACATTTGGCATAGAGGGCCTGGGCGCCGTGCTCCTGTGGTTCTTCTTCTTGCCCCGCCTAGACCCTACAACGGCGGCCTTCCACGCGGTTTTTCACTCTGTATCAGCTTTCTGCAATGCAGGTTTCTCAACTTTCAGTGACAATTTGGTCGCATGGAAGGACAGCCCTGGCGTATTGTTTGTCATCATGAGCCTCATCGTGCTGGGCGGCCTCGGCTATATGGTGCTCCACGAGATCTGGCGCCTTTTGATAGCAGACCCTATGGAAGGAATTTCTCCCGTTGGAAGAAGGATCTCCCTTCAAGCGAGTGTTGTGCTTAGAGTCACGGTCATCCTGATCGTCGGCGGCGCAATCTTGCTCCTGATTTTCGGGATCACGATCGGAGAGGTGACTTGGTGGGACAAAACCATCCATGCGTTGTTTCAGTCCGTAACGGCGAGAACCGCCGGTTTTAGCAGTACAGATATCGGTCGACTACCCGCTGCGTCCCTTTTTACTCTGATAATGCTGATGTTTATAGGAGGATCTCCCGGGTCTTGCGCTGGGGGAGTCAAAACGACCTCGCTGGCCATCTGGTTCTCTCTTCTGGTAGCGAGTATTTATGGCCGCAGTGAGGTCCGGCTGATGGACAGGCGCATCGCACCAGGTCTTGTCAATCGTGTAAATCTGCTTTTGGGGATGGCCATTTTCTGGAACATTGTGGGGTTCCTGATTCTGTTCAATACCGAATCCCACATGAAAGTGGGAGCGCTGGACCTGATTTTCGAGCAGATTTCCGCATTTGGAACCGTCGGGCTTTCCACTGGACTCACTCCCGATCTTTCGGCGCCAGGGAAGCTCTGGCTCAGCGCAACCATGTTTGTGGGAAGATTGGGACCTTTGACGATCGGATTATGGATGTTTCCGAGGCAACGTATTAGCGTGAGTTATCCCAAGGGAACGGTAATGATAGGATGAAAAGGGAAAGAAAACTGATCTGTGTTATCGGTCTCGGCCAATTCGGCAGCGAGTTGGCCCAGGAATTGGCAAGAGAGTGTGACGTGCTTGCGCTGGACCTCTCAGAGGATCGCGTCAGCGCTATCGCAGACCATGTTCAGCGTGCATTAATTATTGATTCTCGGAACTTTGCAAGCCTCAGCTCAGTGGTGTCGCGGGATTTCGATGAAGCTGTCGTCAGTCTCGGGGGGAGTCTCGAAGCAAGTATCTTGTGCACGCTTCACTTGAAGAAGATCGGGGTAAAAAGTATACGAGCAAAAGCGGGCACCGACGATCATGCGCAAATCCTGAGATCTGTTGGGGCAACGGAAACGATTTTCCCCGAGAGAGAAACCGCGTGCAGGGTTGCAGCTCAGATCCTAAACCCAAACCTCCTGGATTTGATCCCCCTGGCCGAAGACTTCCAGGTAATGGATGTGGCCCCTCCCGACGGTTTTCTCGCTCGTTCGCTGCAACAGCTTAACATGAGAGAACGTTTCGGTGTTTTTGTGATAGCGGTCAAAGAGCTGGTACCACCCAGATTTGTCTTTCTGCCTGGCCCTGACTTTGTGATTAAGCCTAGTGATGTGCTCGTGCTGATCGGACGCGAGGGTGACCTTCATCGGCTTCTAGTGGAGAAAGGAGGAGGTGGCGATTGACCCTGAAATGATTCTGTGTAGTTGAACATCATGGGCTCCACAAATTCCGCATCATCGGTGATGCCTGTTTCGAGCGGCGCTGCAAACTTCACTGACCGTTTCCTCCATACACTCTCCATGTGCGGAGCAAACAAACAAGACAGCTAAGCCCCATCTGCTCGTAATCGCGGTTAATAATCGGGAACCGAATTTTTTAAGTTTGCATTTTGCGCTCGAATCTCAATTCGCGGATTCATGGCATTTTGGAGGGCTTTCTCCGTTTTGGAGTCAGGGTCATTGCTGCCGTTGCTTATAGGGTCTTCCAGGATAATTGATCTCAAATTTGAAATCAGGAAACTGACCCGGCAACCTCATCATATTGAAGACCATCACTCCTATGGAGAGTCTATCCAACCAAGAAGAGAGAGGCCATCCGAAATGGACGGTTACATCGCGGCCCGCCATTTCATATTTCACTACGTTCAAGAAGCCCACCATATGTTGATAAACGCTTCTTCTAATGACAACAAAACGGAAATGGTTCGAGGCGAGCCTGGTTGGTATTCCTTGCCGCGGGGAATAAAAAGTTACGTATGCTTCGTTGCTCTTCGGATTTCTCAATGCTTCTTCCCGTGGCCTACGAAAAAGGATGTGAACATCAGGTTCGGCTGATTCAGCGAGGTACAATATCACGTCCATCTGATTGTCACTTTGCGCAATCTCTTTGATCTCCGGGCCCCTCTTCTTCGCTACCAAGAGTCCAGCCGTCAGGACTATTGCAGTAATGGTTGCCCACAATTGTGTCCCGTGCGGTTTCATCCAGGCGAGGAACACAAAGCAACTCAGGAAAATAAGGAATATTGCAAGGGTAACGATGCGACTCGTATAAAATTGAATTACTTCCTTGGTTCCCATGAAATATCGGTAGATCAGAAGAGATCCCATGTTAATACAAAAACTCGCTATCAGTCCCAGAGCATACATATCCGCGAGAATCATCTGACTGCCGTTTGTGATCAAGATAATTACGGAAAAGGCCGCAGCGTTCAAAATATGAATGCGGTACAAGGACTGGTTGCGATTAATGGCGATCAGCCAATGAAAACGGTAGCGCTCGGCGACACGCTCCAAAAGCTCGCTCGATGCAACGAATGCGGTGTTGACCGCCATGATGAGTGTTAGACTGGCCAGGACGGCCACTGCTATTCCGAAAGGGACTCCGTTGGTCAAAGTGGCATAAAATGTTATTAAATCACCTTCATGCGCCGCAAAGTCTATCGGAGCGGATAAAGCGAGCGCTGCCAGTACCGGCGTCACAATTCCCACGGTCACGGCAAGGAATATGTAAGCCCTTCCAATCTCACGCCAAGTACGTACGAGTCCCGCGGTCTGCAGAACGGATTCGACTCCGGAGTAAGCGAGTACACAACTAGCCATCGAAGCAATGAAAATTCCGTATGAACTCGTCCAAGACCCTGTTGCGAGGCGCTGTTCAGTGTGAGTGAGAGCTTCACTCAACCTGCCGATGGCAAGGTCATCAAGCCCCAGTATCCCTGAAGCGATCAGGTTAAGAAAAATAAAGGTCGCGAGAATAAAGATGCCGAAGACGAAACGAGCGTTTTCGCGGATGCCCAGTACGTTAAGGCCCGCGATACCCCAGACAATCGCAAGCGCTGTGGCTATTTTCCAATGCGGTGACATGGAGAAGAACGAAGAAGCGTTCTCCACAGCGCTTATCGAAGAAATACACGCTGTCAGAATGTAATCCACCATTATGGAGGCCACGGCTACGAACGAGACTACAGGACCAAGCACAAGATACGAAAAGGAATAAACACCTCCGCCGAAAATCTTGTGGTGTTCGAGAATTTCGGCGATCTCCACCAGTCGGGTGGTCATGTAATGGATAAATAGCGCTGTAAAAGCTATAAATACGATGGCGCTGGGGCCAATGAAGCGATGGGCTTCCGCGGGCGCGTAAAACACCGATGTAAGCTCGTCCATGAGTGTGATTATGGCAACGGCAAAGAACGTGAGCCAAAATCGGCCCTCACGATAATACGTGAGCAGGCCCGATCTCCGGATCAGGAAAACAAAAAGCCCGGCGAGGGCCAAATTAAGGATCACTAAAACGAATGTTTTCATCTAGCAGCTCGGGGTAAACCCGGAATCGAGAACAAGGTGTTTCATGTTCCGGACAATACATAATTCCCGTTCGGACGTCCGAGCATATTCGTATTTGTGGCGCCTCGTCAACATTAAAGGAATTAGATGGGCAAACCTTAAGTAGAGGCGGCCAAAGACTGTCATTGCGAGCGGAGCGAAGCAATCTACTTACTCAGGGGATTGTTGGCGCCACGGGCATCTTGCCCGTCATTTCTAATAGACAGGCGGGGACGCCTGTCCCACCGCTCACTCCCCGCAATGACAAACCCCCGCCCCGCGTAACTGAGGGGTTACTTAGATGGTGAAGCCAAGCTGAGAGCATCCCGCGAGCAATATTCCCTCTCCCTGCTCAATCTTCCCGACAACTTCGAAGCCATCCGGAAAGCCGTTAATTGCACAGCATTTTGGCGCCGGGACCAAGAGCCACGACAACGTCTTCGCGTGTTTTTCAGATTCCGTACTGCTTTCGTCTACGCCAAAGGGTGGCTTGATCTATGCCGAGCGTGTCAGCAGCTTCTTGTATCGATTTGCTTGCAGCGAGAACTCGCCGAATATGCTCTTCCTCAATTCTTGCCAAGCTTACTGAATCACCGATTCTCGGGACCGCTGGCGTCGAAGCGATTGCGCTCGGGAAATGCTCGATTCCGACTCGATTCGACTTACACAGGATGGCCGCGCGCTCTATGGTATTTCTAAGCTCACGAATGTTGCCTGGCCAGACATGTTGTTTCAGGGCCGCCAAGGCTTCTTCCGTAAAGCCTGTGAAGCCGCTGTGATATTTTCGACCGAAAAATGCGAGGAGGAGTTCGGCAAGGGGCCCCAGGTCCTCTGTCCGCTCGCGCAAAGGTGGGATTTCGATCTGGATCGTGTTCAAACGATAGAGCAGATCTCCCCTAAATTGCCCGGATTTGACATCCAGTTCCAGGTCCGCGTTGGTAGCGGAAATTATCCGGACATCGGCCTTTCGGGTCTTGTTATCGCCCATACGCTCGTATTCATGATCCTGAAGAAATCGCAACAGCTTGGGCTGCACCGATAAAGCCAGTTCGCTGATCTCGTCCAACAGCAGTGTTCCACCTTCACAGGTTGCAATGCGCCCTGGGTAATCCCGGATCGCTCCAGTGAAAGCGCCCTTAACATGACCGAACAGTTCACTTTCGAGCAATTCAGGCGCCAGCGTGGGACAGGAAACGATCCCTAACGATTTTGAAGCCCTCTTGCTCCAACGATGAATCTGGCGAGCCAGAACTGTCTTCCCTGTGCCGCTCTCTCCTCTTAAAAGCACGGTTGCGTCAGTTGATGCCACGTCTCTTGCCAAGCGCATCATTTTTTGCACGGCCGGGTTCATGCTGGAAAAGACCGTCTCCGGCTCCGACCGACCAAGCTCTTCCTGCAGGCGCTCTACACGTCGTTCCAGGGAGAGGACGCCAGCCACCTTTTTCACGGCCATGGTCACTTGGGCGGGAGTGAATGGTTTGGGGATGTAGTCCGCGGCTCCCCGACGCATGGCCTCGACTGCCGTTTCGATGGAAGAATAAGCGGTTATAATAATGATTTTGAGCCAGGGAGTTGACGCTAGCAAACGTGGGATCAAATCCATGCCGTCAGCGGCGCCGAGTCTGAGGTCTACGAACGCCATATCAAAAGACTTTTGTGACGCCTCAGACAGTGCGTCCTGAAAATTGCTGACAGCGATGACTTGATGTCCCTCGGATTCGAGGCACACTGATAATGTTCTGCGGATATTCGCTTCGTCATCCACGATCAGAACATTGAGGGCTTGTATGCCGGCAGGTTCATTGGGCATAGGGAGTCCCTTGGAAAATGATTCTCGGTCCTTCGCGTATTATCGTACTTCGGCGAAAAACTGAAACAACAATAGCTCACACGTGGAAACTCGGAGACATTTAGGCGCCAGGTGGGGCGGGCCATGCCCGCCAAAATTCCCCCTTAATCCTCCCTTTTTGTAAAGGAGGGAATGGGGGGATTTGCCGCGGACCGCCGGACTTCTCTGCGGTGAACGGTTCCTTTTTAGAGGAATCGTGGCAACAGCCAATTAGGTAGGAGAGAAATCACCATCAGGCAGCCAATTGCCAACAAAAAGCACGCGACAATTGCGAAAGCCTTTACTCCGGATGAAAGGCTGGAGTTGCGGTAACACGCGTACAGGCCCAAGGGAAAGAGCACGATCAATAGAAGCATTACAACGGAGGGGTTGTCATACCAGGGCCGCTCAAAGGACCTATAATCCGGCTCTGTCTGCATAGTCCTTGTATAAAGTTCCTCATCAGGCAAGGTCACACTTTCGACTTTTTTTTCTACTGAGGGGGTGGGGTTTTCCCGTTGAGGCTGAGGCGGCTCCTTGCGGATGGCAACGACCGGTCGCTGGGGACCTTTGTCCGTGGCGCCTGCCGGGCGAGGCGACCCCAGAACTGCGAGCGCTGCACTGAGACTTAGCATATCTTCAGTCAAGGTGACCGTATGCTCGAACCCCAAATTTCTTCGGTCAAGATCAATCTGCTGAACTAGCCCTACCTCCATCAATTTTTTGAACAGGCTTTGAAGACCTTTAGTGGAAAGCTGATATTTCTGCATGAGCGCGAAATCATCCGTCCCGGATCTGATATCCCGGGCGGCCTCTTGAGCGTTTATTCGCGTCGCGGCTCTGGATTTGGACGGTTGTTGGCGATCTTCAGCTTTGACCGCTTCCACTGGCGAGAACGATTCAGATATATCCACTGTCCCCAGGAATGCAGCCGTCCTCTCCAGCATCTCAGCCAAATCTATGTAACCGGCGGTGACAAGTTTGTCGAATAGGCTTTGCAGTCCTGCATTGGAGAGTAGATATTTGCTCATGAGGGCCGCATCGCTCATGCCCGAGCGGATGTCGGCCACGGCATGCTTTGCGCTGATCTTTTTCTTTTCCACTGTGCCACCCCCCGAGGCCCGTAGCGCCTTGCAACTATTGATCCCGCCCAAGAACCGAATCGTGCACTACGCCTTAAAAAGCCGCAATGTCAAGCGAAAAGTGAGGTCGCTCGTATGCATTCACCTACGCGGGGCGGGGGATGTCTTTGTGGGGCGGGCTTTCCAGCCTGCCACGATTGATGATTCAGCGCAGGCAGGCTGGAAGAAACTGTCTCAGAATTACGTGCCGCCGGATTTTTGATGTAGGGGCGCTTCGAGAAGCGCCTTGATGTCGGGCGGTTCACGAACCGTCCCTACGTGTGGCGTCACGAAATCGACTATTTTTGAGACAGTTTCGGAAAGCCCGCCCCACACTGTCTGATTCTACCACTAGGTTTCCTTCTCCTCTTAAGAGGCATGACGAAGGGGGAGGCTTCTTTCATCGAGACCCAGGTATCGGATCGTAAGGCCGCTTCATCCTCGGGCGGTCGAACAATCCGAGGAACTTCCCGAAAGCAATGGAGTTGCCGGGGTTGTATTCGAAGCCGGCCAGGGTTGTGACCGGATTCCGGATTTGGGCCAGCATTTCCTTCCAGGCTTGGGAATCAGCCGTTACCTTGAGGTCCAGGGGCAGGCGCTCCAGGTCTTGGATGGAGCGCCTGCGTATTTCCGCCACTCCATGCCGCACGTGAATCGTGAAGGCTTCATTGGCATCCGGAAAGATCATGCCTACTATCTGATTCACTTCGGCAGCGGCCTTGGGGTCCAGGTTTACTGCCAGCGATTCCAGGAAACTCTGCGCAGGGATCCGGCGAACCGCTTCAGGCGAAGGTTTGGCGGTGGAGGTTGACACGAAGCCGTCGCGGATTTCCAGGGCCTCGGTGAGATAATAGTTCCGGGCGTTAGGGTTTTGTTCGCTTCCTCCCAGGGCCGAGAGCGCCTTGATCCTGATGTCCTTGGCTTCCCGGTTCTCGGAGTTCAGTTGAATCAAATGTCCAGTGAGCTGCAATGCAGCCTGATACTCTTTCTTGGCCAGAAGTTCCCGGGCGTGCCGCAGCAGTTCATTTTCTCCTCCGGCTATCTCGGCCATCAATTTGGCCTGCTCCTTGCGGGCCAAGGGCTGCAGGTTTGCGGAATCGCCGTTAAACCAGCCCAAGTTGCCCGTGAACATGGAGCGAACTGACCAGGACACCGTGCCATAGAAGGGCTGCAGATATGGGGCTTCAGCCAAATGAGCCGGCAGCTTGACATTTTCCGCCAGCTCATCCGGAGTCATTCCCGCGTTTATGCCTCTAATTGATTGATCGTGGACATATTGAATAGCGTCCCGGTAGTTGGTGAGGATTTCCTGAATCTTTTCGGCGCCGATAATCGGCCGAGTGTGACAGGGCACGAGGTATTGCGGCTTCAGGTCCCGCATCTTATCCAGGCTTTGGTACCAGTGTTTAAGACTGCGGAAAGTTGTTCCGCGGATCGTGTAGAGATTTGGAAAGGCCCAGTAGAAATTGTCCGCGGCGATCAGTGTCCCTTGTTCGGGCAGCCAAACGACAATGTGGTCGTCGGTTTCGCCAGGCGCAAAGATCAGTTTGAATTTGATCCCGGCCACTTCGGCTTCCAGGGTGTCCGCAAAAGTCTTGGTGGGTCGGACAAAGCCGAGCTTGCTGTCAGGCTTCATCCCGACAAAAGGTCCGATGCCCACGTTTAGCATTTGGCCGGGAGGGAGAAATGAACCGTACATCCGCATGGACCGGGAACCGATTATCGGCCCGATCTCCGTGAAGAGCCGTTTGACATGATTCACCGTGGTCTCGTGAGCGTAAACCTCGGGCGTAACGCCGGCAGCGAAGACTTGCGCTCCGAACACATGGTCGGGATGAGAATGGGTGTAGATGATCGCCTTGACGGGCTTGGACGTAATTCTCCTGAATTCGGCCAGGACTTCCGCGGCCTCTTCCATAGTGGTCATGGTGTCAACTATGATGACCCCGTCCTGGCCCTCGATCATTATGGAGTTGGCGATGCCGTACCCGATGGCCACATGGATGTTGTCGCGGACCTTTTCCATACCTTTCTTGAACACCTTGCTGTGTTCCGCCAGCGACTTGTTAGCGCCGACCGGAATCGGGGCGTGAGACTTCTTGACCGAGCGGCCGGCGTAAAACCAGATCCCGACCACTGCCAGGACCACGACAATGATTACACTTATGAGAATCTTCTTGAGCATGTGAGCGCTCTCCTTGCGCTTAGCCTGATTTGACTCCTACTCTCAGCCGCGCCCCGTTCATTGCAACCGGTTGTCAGGTCGGGTTGTTTTGGGAAGGCACGGGAGACCGCTATCATCGACTGCCTCGGCGCAGCCGTGCAACGAGAGCCCGGCTGACAGCAACGTCCGTTTGCCACGTGACGTTCGTGGGATCGAGCGCGGATAATCGCTCATCGATCGAAAGGCTTTCCTGAGCAAGCGAGAGGGCCGCCGCTCCATCGTCTTGTCGTTCGTGGAACTCAGCGAGTCGCGTCAGAATCCACGAGAGATCCCGCTGCCAACCCGCGTTCGACGGATCGGACTCGGCCAGGCGTCTCCTCAACGCCAGCGACTCGCGGTAGGCCGTCAGCGCCCCGGACAGATCGCCTTGGGAACGCAGCACGTCGCCGATCTTCTCCTGGCTCACGCTCAGATCCCGCTGCCAACCCGCGTTCGACGGATCGGACTCGGCCAGGCGTCGACTCAACGCCAGCGACTCGCGGTAGGCCGTCAGCGCCCCGGACAGATCGCCTTGGGAACGCAGCACGTCGCCTTGGTCCACGATGAGAACGCAGCGCTGTCCACGCCAAAATGGTTCGTTCGCCTTGGACTTGGGGAATCGCGCCAACCAGCCTGCTACCGCGCCTAAAGCGCTGACCACCAGGTCAAGTCGACCGATCTCCTCCAGGCGATCCGCGATCCCATAGAGAAGTGGGTGCGCCAGTAATTCCCAAAGCCGCTGGTCCTCGTCGGCGCGGAGCAAGGCGCCGGCATGTTGCAGCAGGTTTGCCGGCCCGCCAAGAGTTTCTCCGTTTGCCGTGGTCTTCAAGGCCGCCTTGAGATCATCGCTCAACCATCGCCCCAGCCGTTCGCGCAGGGCCGGGTCGGAACCCTCCTCGCTACGCGAGAAGCGGTAGCCCATCACGTGGGTGAACTGCCATTGGGCAGTGTCCGCACGTCGCAGCAGACCGTGCTGGACCAGGCTCTTCAACGCATCGCGAGCGCGCTTCCCGTCCGAATGGCCGGCGTCCATCCCGCCAATAGCGGCCACCGTCGCTCCGAGCGGGAACGGGGCGTGGGCCAGCAGCCCCGCAGCGGCAAGGGCCTGCAGCGTCATGTCGTCCAGGCCGCGCACGCTGCGGTTGAAGAGCCAGTGCAGTGTTCGTTCGGAGCGACTCGGATCACTGAGTTTGGGTAGCCCACCCATCGCCCATTCGTCGACCAGCCCGGCCGGGTCCTCTTCGTCGCGGACCAGGAGGTTGCCCGCCCAGTTGAGCGCCAACGGGTGGCCATCGAGCAGCTCAAGCACGGATTGACGGACTTGCGCATCCAATGGCTTGCGCTCTGTGAGCCAGTCCAGCAAAGCCTCTGCATTGCCGGGATCGAGCGCGTCCTTGACCTCTACGGTTTCGGCCATCGCCGCTTGGGCGCTGAGACGAGTGAGCAGTAGCCGGCGGTTCTCCTGGGAGAGAACGCCAAGCAGCTCGGGGATCGTGACGCGGCCCGCGCTGCCGTCGGCCTCTTCGCCGCCTTCGATTATAACCAGTAACCGCCTGGCGCGACAGGCTTCCGTAGCCCGTTCAGATGCGGGCCAACGATCCATGAACTCCGCGCCGCAGATCCGGTTGGCGAGAGCGTTCCACGCGGGCTCGGCTTCGCCGTGGAACGTATATAGATCGAGATACACCAGGCCATCCGGGAACGGGTTGGCGCCGAGATTGGCTGCGTTCTTGCCCACGACCTCAGCGAGGGCGGCGGCCGCTAGGGCGGTCTTGCCGAGTCCCGCAGGTCCGACGACGGCCGTATTCAGCCCCGCGCGCAGACGCTCGACGAGTGTGCGTCGTTCGGCTTCACGGCCAAAGAACTTGTAGGCTGCCGGCGGCAGCTCGCGCGGGATGCGAGGATGCTCACCGGGCCCGGTCGCTCCCGGATCCAGCTTTATGACGAATTCGTGCGAGACGGTTGGCCTGGAGAGCGCATCAGGCAGTCCACTTGACGTTGTGGTCGAAGGGGCAGGTGGTCCAGCGACATGTTTTCGCGTGGTTGACAGGGCTCCATGCGAGAGATAATGGTTCTTTGACTTGCCTTCATTCAAAGCGAGGCGCTCCAGAATACATCTGGCGACCTCGTCCGGTTTTTTGTCGTCAAGTTCCAGGAAACCTGCGGTGGAATACAGACCCTTGACTGTCGCTAGATTGAATCGACAGAGCATTACCTCGTCGTGTTTGCGCTTCTTGACCAAATCGAAAATCGCACTCCATTCCAGGCCGCACCACTCTTTTGCGTCATAATTCTCACACACAACAACTACAATTAGGTCAGACTGATCGTGGTACAGGTCGGGCAGATAGGTGCCAAGATCTGATCGGGCTAACTCCGCTTCATGGTATTTGTCGTAAAGGACCGCGGCCTCTCCAAAACGACGCCCAAGAATTGCGGCCACTTGAGCGACGAAATCTCGTTTCTCGCCGGCGAACGAGAGCGCCACCCGAAATCGTTTGTCTTCGGAATTGTGCCGCGGACTTGTCATGTTGACCGTTTTGGGACCCTTTAGGGGCCGGGGGATAGCTCCGCTGATCCCGAAGAAGTCTCCGTGTGGAATCCGGCGCCACCGGATGAAGCCAGAACTGTCGTCAGATTAATGGGAAGGCCCTTTTAACCGTATCTCAGCGTACTTCACCCTTGGTCAGTCCGTCAAGCATTTTTCCGTAGCGATCGTAATCATTGACGCACACGGGGCAAGAAGTTTCTCAGCCAAACGTTCAATTGGGCGCCAGCGCCCCTCACCGTCCCTCCTGCTCATTCTTATTCCGGGGGCGGCCTTGCAATTGATTGGCGTGTGGGACCGACCTTTGGACGGTGAGTCCTTATCCCATAAGAAATCTCAACAACTTGATCCCATACCTGGAATAAGGCGGATAACGCACTGAATTGTCCAACCAGCGGGATTTCTCCACTATGCTTTTCCGATGGGAAAATGTCCTGAAACTTTCTTTCCCGTGATATGCGCCTATTCCACTCATTCCCACTCCGCCAAAAGGCAAATGTACATTCCCAACGTGCAGCAGAGTGTCATTTATGCATCCTCCGCCGGAAGAAGTGTCATTTAATACCTTCTTCTTCAGGTTACTGTCCTCTGTGAACAGGTAGAGCGAAAGCGGTTTAGGCAGCGAGTTCACGATCTCGATAGATTCATCGATGGCGTCCACGGTGATTGTAGGGAGGACGGGACCAAAGATTTCCTCCTGCATGACCGGCGCGTCAAGTTTGACATCGTCCAGAATTGTCGGAGCAATATAACGGTCAGCCGGATCGGTTTGGCCGCCGGTTACAACAGTACAGCCCTGTATCAAGCGGCTAACTCTATCAAAGTGATTGTCTGATATTATTCTCGCGTAGTGTTCGCTCTTCCTCGGGTCGCTCCCGTAAAACTGCTCTATTTGCTTGATCAGCGCCCGAAAGAGCTTGTCTTTGACACGATTGCCGACCAAAAGGTAATCCGGAGCGACACACGTTTGACCCGCATTAACGAATTTTCCCCAGGCGAGCCTGCGGGCCGTGATGTCAATGTCCGCATCATCGGCTACGATGCAGGGGCTCTTTCCGCCAAGCTCGAGAGTTACCGGCGTCAGATATTTTGCGGCGGCTTGATAAACAGCCTTGCCGACAGTTGCGCCTCCAGTAAAAAAGATATAATCGAATCTTTCTTCCAGAAGCGCCTTAGTGACTGTTCTGTGTCCCTGAACAAGAGCGACATATTCCTCCGGAAAAATGGATCCCAGCAGGTCCTTTACAACACTGGACGTGTTCGGCGCCAGAGGAGATGTTTTTAGAATCGCGCAGTTTCCCGCCGCAAGCGCGCCTATAAGCGGAGCCATTGAAAGGTTAAATGGATAATTCCAGGGCGAAATAATGAGCGCGACCCCATACGGGTCATGATACACTCGTGAACGTGCGGGAAAAATGCTCAAGGGGGTCTTTACCGCAGTGGGGGCCGCCCATTTCTCTATATGGCGAATGGCGTCTTTTAGATCCTCCAACGCCGGACCAATTTCAGTCATGAACGCTTCGAAAGGCGGTTTGCGGACGTCGCGATAAAGAGCGTCCAGTATTGGCTGTTCGTTCGTCTTGATCTTGTTTCTTAGGTTTCGTAGCTGTTCTTTGCGAAACTTGGCCGCTTTAGTCGTCCCGGTTGAAAAGAAGGAACGTTGTTTCTGCAACAAATCCGTGATTCTTAGATCGTCAGCGATATCTTGCCGATTTGTCATCACTTATCTCCTTTGCTATACTTTCATGCAAGTCCCAAAACTATGTCTTTTGCTTTGGCTAAATCCTCTAGTGTTTGGAACCTCGCAGTTAAGATGAACAAGTCGATAGCCCCGCAACACCTATTGTGGCCTGCCTCGCGATCTTCAGCCCGTCAGCCCCGCCTCCAATGCGCCCTGCAATATTGATGTCAGTCGCTTTGTTTCTTTGCCGAATCGCGCATCAACAATTCTATAATTTGAGCATCGCCGTTTTCACGTGCTATGTCGAGGGCGGATTTCCCGTCGTAAGGCATATTGGGAAAACTGCTTCGAACATGGGCGTCAGCACGGTTTTCGACGAGTATCTCGATTGCCTTCAGGTCTTTTCTCGAACATGCGCGAACGAGAGGGGTGGCTCCCATGTATTTGGAATCCGGATCAAACCCTCGATTCAACAGAAGTCTGAGCATATCAATATTGTTACTTTCAACCGCCCTCATGAGGGCCATGCCTGCATTTCTTTGGTCTAAATGAGCCCCTTTGTCGAGAAGAAATGTTGTCATATTCAGATCGGCTTTATGCAGAGCGTACCAAAGAGGGGTGCACCTATATCTGTCAGTCTTATTCAGATCGGCTCCCAGATAAATCAGGGCCTTCGCGGCGCTTTGATAATTCCTCCTTAATGCGGAATTCAGGGGAGGGCTGATAATGTCGACCAGAATAAAGACCGCCAATGCAAGAACGACAGTTTTGGCTGCAATCATCGAATACCTTGTTTTCCAAGTATGCTCGGGGTCCGATTTCTGACGAAAACGAAGAAAAAAAACATCCATGAGCGGGTAAACGACAATCACCAGTAGGGTAAACAGGCAGTTCTTTCGGAATAGTTCAGTGGGAACCGCTCCATGGCTCAATGCAGCTTCAAGCAAAAAGTAGAAGCATATTCCAGCAGCCATGACAATCAATGAGAACCCGAAAATGACAAGATATTTATTATCAATTAAGTGATCAGTCCTAACCTGACCGTTAATCTTTATCGTTGACCAAATCAGCAGAGGTAGAGCGATTCCGAAAGGTAAGAGGATCAGGCTGCGAAAAAATTGTTGGTCCTCAGCTAAGACGGCAACGACAGCAATGCCGAGAACAGGAATACAGAATCTTGTGACCGAGCCAAAACGTCCCATCGTGTTTACGCTAGGATACAACTAAGTTGAATACATGATCGTTTATGGACAATGCCTTCTCACAATTACTCCCATCCAACAAAAAAGGCCACGGATTACGTTCGTGGCCCCCTTGATTTTCTGGCGCCTAGAGCTAGAGTCGAACTCAGGTACCCTTGCGGCGGTGGAACCATAGGATAATGGCGACATTGCTCAGAATCGTTTGCACTAAGTTTAACAGATCGATTGGAAGCCCTCCCGCATAGATCCCGTTTTATCTTGACGTGCAGGCCCAGCACACAGTATTCGACAATCGATCCTTACCCCATATTTTGTCCAGGTATTGATCTCGGCCTGAAGCGTGCCGGTAATACCTGTATCGCAGTGGATTTTTCTTGTAATAATCCTGATGATAATCTTCAGCCTTGTAAAATGTGGAAGACGGGATGATTTCCGTCACCACCGGTTTTTCGTATCTACCTGACCTCCCGAGTTCCTCCTTCGATTTTTCGGCCAGTCGTTTTTGTTCGTCGTTGTGGTAAAAGATCGCTGACCGGTATTGCGGGCCCCGATCCACAAACTGACCCTTCGGATCCGTAGGATCTATCTGCATCCAAAACACCTTCAGCAGGTCCTCATATGAGATTTTGGAAGGATCATAGGTGACTTGGATAACTTCGATATGGCCTTTCTGCGCATAAGTCTCATACGTCGGGTCTTTCCCGGTACCGCCTTCATAGCCCGATATTACCTCGATAACTCCAGGGACTTTTTCAAAGGCCGATTCCGTGCACCAGAAACATCCGCCGGCAAACGTGGCCTTTTCGTATCGAGGCTGAGTTTCAGCGGCCGTCGCAAACAATAAGAACATACCGAAGCTTATGAACAATGCTTTTATTATCAATGTTGTCATAGTCGTAACCTCGTTCTGAATTGCGCACATTGTTTCAAATCCAGTGGGCGTAAGGCGCCTGGCCCTGATATCTGTCCTTCGCGTCGAGAGCTATCGCTGCCCTGTAAGGCCAATATGGGTCCCTGAGCATTTCTCGGGCCAGAAGCGCCACGTCCGCCTGTTCTTTTATTATTATCTCGTCAGCCTGCGCAGGGTCTGTTATGAGGCCGACAGCCATTGTCGCTATGCCGGCCTCCCTGCGTATAGTTTCTGCAAACGGGACCTGCCAACCCGGTCCGAACGGGTATTTCTTGTGATCCGGCGTCCCGAAACCTGAACTGCAATCAATCAGATCCACTCCGGATTCCTTCAGTTTCTTGGATAATTCCACGGATTCCTCGATGGTCCAGCCTCCTTCGATCCAATCGGAACACGAAAGACGAGCCGAGAAAGGCAGATTCTCCGGCCATGCCTCTCGCATACTTGCGACAGTATCCAACACGAATCGGATTCGATTTTCGAAACTTCCGCCGTATGCGTCCGTTCGATGGTTCGACAACGGCGAATAGAAACTGTGACAAAGATAGCCATGAGCCGCGTGCAGCTCCAACCACTGGTATCCAACTTCCAGCGCTCTCTTTGTCGCATCAACAAAGGCCCTTTGCACGTCTTTGATGTCGGACAAAGTCATCTCTTTTGGCGAGCGCCATAATTTTTCTCCAAAGGCCAAAGGACTCGGGGCAATGGTTTCCCAGCCGCCTTCCTCGTCGGATAAAGAATTATCCCCTTCCCACGGCCGCGCCGCGCTTCCTTTCCGACCGGCGTGGGCGAGCTGAATTCCCGGCGCTGCGCCGTGTTCTTTGACAAACTTGGTGATCCGAGCCAACGGTTCTATCTGCCGATCTGACCATAATCCCGCGTCACTGGGCGAGATCCGGCCGCGAGCCTCAACTGCTGTGGCTTCGGCCATGACCAGGCCCGCTCCTCCGACCGCGCGAGATCCCAAATGTACGAGATGCCAGTCGTTCGCCATCCCGTCATTTGAGCTGTATTGGCACATGGGCGAAACTCCGATGCGATTGCGCAGCGTTATGTCCTTTATTTTCAGAGGGTCGAAAAGTCGCGGCATGTTGTTCTCTCCTTCAATTAAATATGTGGCTGAGACAAAATAGAGCAAATAGTCATAGGTCTCTCCACTCTAATGTATGTCTATCCACGTGGCAGACGGTTCGCCAGGGGCTCAAGATGGCGCCTCAAAGACGTCTGTCAGAAATGACTAAGATCGGTTTGCCTAACGCCCACTACGTGCCTATTCTTTGATAAGAATTGCCGCGCTCGCACTATAAACATAGCGCTGAAAATAACAATCGCCCATCGCAAATGACTCAACGACAGCGGGAGGATCAAACTATGAAAGGTAGCATTTGTCATATCGAGATCCCTGCAGATAATCTGGGAGCATTGCAGGGCTTTTACGGCAGTCTATTTGAGTGGGACTTCGAAAAGATTCCTGGAGACATGGAGTATTACAACGTGAAACACGGCGAAGAAAAGCCCATGGGCGGGATGATGTCACGCGTAAGTCCAGATCAGAAGCCGACATTTTACGTTTGCGTGGATTCGTCTAAAGAAGCGCTCAGAAAGGCGGAAGAAATGGGCGCCACGGTAATTGTTCCCAGGACCGCGGTCAAAGGCATGGGATGGTATGCGGTCATGATGGATCCCCAGAAGAATGCCTTCGGAGTGTGGGAATCGGACGAAAAAGCGGCTTGACCGCGGAGGGGGCGCTCGGAGGCAAGAAGTTTCTGGGGAGGACGTTTTTGCAAAAACGCCCTCCCCAGGCCCCTCCCCAAAAACTCCTATATGGCTGGCGGTAGCATCGGCGCGGCCGAAGGTCCCGCGGAAAGCGGGGTAGGGGCGACTGGCGAGTCGCCCTTTTCTTTCCCTCTTTTCTAAAGGGGGATACAGGGGGATTTTGAAACATTGCATGTGTGTTACAGTCTCAGAATCTTGAGGGGGAGTCTGCAGATTGACCTTCTCTCTTGCGTATCTAAAGTTGTCGCCCAATAAATTGGAGAACCAAATGTCGAAGGGAATAATCAAGGTTTCTGACGAATTGTATAAGTACATTTTATCGGTTTCATTGCGGGAACCGGACATATTGCGTCGTCTGCGAGAGGAAACCGAACCGTACCCGCACTCCTTCATGCAGATTTCACCGGACCAGGGCCAATTTATGGCGCTGCTGGTCCGTTTGATCGCCGCGACCAAAACCATAGACATCGGCGTATATACCGGTTACAGCTCTCTGTCCGTGGCGTTGGCCCTACCGGACGACGGGAAGCTTGTGGCCTGCGATGTCAACGAGGAATGGACATCCGTGGCCAGGCGTTATTGGGCCGAAGCCGGAGTATCCCACAAGGTGGATCTCAGGCTGGCGCCGGCCATCGAGACGCTGGACAGCCTTTTGGCTCAAGGCTTGTCCGGTTCTTTCGATTTCATCTTCATCGACGCTGATAAGGAGAACTACGACAGTTATTACGAGAGGTCTCTGGAATTATTGAGGCCGGGTGGCTTGATAGCTGTAGATAATGTGCTCTGGAGCGGCAGGGTCCTGGAATCCGGCGAATACGATCCGGACACCTCGGCGATCAAGGCATTCAATGCGAAGCTTCTTGCTGACGATCGAATATTCCTCAGCATGGCGCCCATAGCGGACGGGCTCACGCTGGCGCTTAAACGATAAACGAGACGAGAATCAGCGCTAGGAAGCGGCTTGAGTCAGTTCGTGGGGCAGGCTTTCCAGCCTGCCGTGATGGGTCTCGTCTTGCTATGGGAATTGTTGTCAACAAGTCGAGTTCGAAAAATGGCAGGCTGGAAAGCCTGCCCACTTGGGGAGTTTCTGCGCAACTCTACATCCCGGGCAGACTCTCCTGATGGCCGGATTGAACATGTGGTTCAGGCGCTCGTTCAGACACGTCCGGTTCAGGCGCTTTTTCGGAGGCTTGCGATTCGGGCTCTTTCTCAGAGATTTGATATACCATTACCTCCCGCTGTGGCGTGGGCAAGCTTATCCCGGACCGTGTGAATTCCTTGACTACTGCGGTATTCAATTGATGGAGGACCCTTCCTTTGTCCTTTGGCTTGGCGATCCAGCATAGCAGCTCGAAACCAAAGGATGTGTCTCCGAAGCCGCGAAACCGAGCGCGAGGTTCCGGCTGGGAAAGTACCAGCCGATTCTCTTTGGCTATTTTCAGTAGAGCTTTTTGAACCTTCTCCAGATCAGATCCTTGCAAGACTGAAATCTTCGCCCTGATCCTCATGATGTCAGCGGGAGCGCTTTCGTTTATGATTTTGGTGTTGATTATTACGGAATTAGGGACAGTTATGAGTATGTCGTCTCTTGTCACGATCCTGGTGCTCCTGAGACCTATGTCGACTACTCGTCCGCGCTCGCCGGAACTAAGCACTATATAATCCCCGTGTTTAAAGGGCCGATCAAGGAAGAGGCTGATGCCGCCAAAGAAATTTGCTAGAGTATCCTTGGCCGCCAAGCCGATTATGATTCCTGCAATTCCTGCCGAAGCTAGAAGCGGCGTCAGATTGATCCCCCAGACTGACATTATGGCAAGTCCGCCTAATATCGCAATAGATGCCATTCCTATATTTTGACTCAGCAAAAATGCTTCCGAGCTGGCAGGGTAGCGCGCGCTTAGTCGGGAGGAGGTGAGCCCGAGAATTCTCACGAAAACGATCGCCCATATAATCGCCAGCGCCGTTTCGACGGCGCCTGTTATCAAAAAGTCAATCCGAGCCGCGGGATTAATCCATTTGACTTCGATCAAAATCCCGAGCAGCAAAACAGTTATCCACAAGGGGCGATGGATTATCTTGAAGAGCTGCACCCTTGTTCCCAGTCTGGACCACCGGGATGCGGTGAGCGCAATCCTGTTGCCCAAGAGTTGGACCATTTTCGCTACGACAATTGTCGCAGCAGCGATGATGGCCGCTCCCACCAACGGAGCAATTCCCATTTGGGCCAACCATTGATTTATAATTTCCATCCTAAACCTCGTTTCAATTAGTGTACGGTTTAATCTCTGATTTAAATATAAGTCCAAAATTCGTGCCGTGGCGCCCCTTGGGGTCACCATCATTTCATAAGCCGGCTCTTCTCCTCTTCGGAATGAACGTATGATTCCGGGGCCTTTTCACAGACTTGATGCACAATCACGTCCCGCTGCGGCGTGGGAAAACGTATGTCGGCTGCTTTGAATTCCTTGAAAATAGCCGAGTTCAATTGGTGGATGAGCCTTCCTTTGTCCTTTGGATCTGCGATCCAGCATAGCAGTTCAAACTCCAATGACGAATCACCGAAAGCTCGAAGTCTTACACGAGGCTTCGGCTCCGGTAAAACCAGCGCATTGGCTCGAGCCAGCTTGAGAAGGACCTCGTTGACTTGTTCCAGGTCGGATTTGTCTGAAACCGACGCCTTTAATCTTACCCTGATTCTTCCTGACGGAGCGCTCTCGTTAATTATCTTGGTACTGACTATTACGGAATTGGGCATGGTTATGAGAACATCATCTCTTGTCACAATTCTGGTGCTCCTGAGACCTATATCCACTACCCGGCCACGCTCGCCGGAATTAAGCACAATATAATCCCCGCGCTTAAAGGGCCGATCAAGGGAAAGACTGATGCCGCCGAAGAAGTTCCCTAAGGTATCCTTGGCCGCCAGGCCGATGATGATCCCAGCGATGCCTGCAGAAGCCAGGAGCGGAGTCAAATTGACGTCCCAAATTGCCATAATTGTTAGTCCGGCCAATATGCCGATGAACACCATGCCTATGTTTTGGGTCATCAAGAACAATTCCGATTCCTCAGGGTAGCGACTGCTCAGTCTGGAGGAGACAAGCCCGAGAATTCTCACTAGAATGACTCCCCACATAATGGCCAGCGCGGTTTTAGTTGGCGCTGTTATCAAGAAATCAATGTGAGCCGCGGGGTTAATCCATTTTACTTCGATCAAAATCCCGAGCAGCAAAACAGTTATCCACAGTCGGCTACGCACGATCTCCAAGAGCTGGAGTCTTATTCCCAATTTCGACCATCGGGATGCCTGGGCTGCAACCCTACGACCCAGGAGCTGAGCCATTTTAGCCGCGATAATTGTGGCGACGGCGATGACGACGGCTCCCACCACAGGAGCAATTCCCATTTGAGACAGCCATTGATTTATGAATTCCATCTTTACCCTCGATCCAATTAGTTCGCTCTTTGATCTCTGCGTTAAATATAAGACTTGAATCCCCCGCGTGGCCGCGATTGGCTGTAACCTTGAAGCTCCCTGGCCTATGTGGTAATTCTGTAAGAGGCCGTAAGATTAGCAGCCGCATGGAACTTTGCGGTCGCCTGTAAGCGACCATTCGCCTTTCCGCTCGGTTGGTTCCACGGCGGCTAGCGCCGAAAACGAATAGAAGTTTTTGGGGAGGGGTTTGGGGAGGCCCTTTTTACAAAAAGGGCCTCCCCAATGTCCCACGGAGGATTCCCTCATGCCTTTTGCTGATATAAACGGGATCAATTTATATTATGAAATCCAGGGCTTCGGAGACCCGGTCGTGCTTCTGCATCACGGTTTCGGTTGCACGAAAATGTGGGACAAACTGGTACCCAGACTGCTAGAGCAGGGATACAAGACTATCTGCTACGACAGACGAGGATTCGGGCGGTCCGAGTTAGGGGAATCTTTTGATGACTTTTACGTGAGCGATGATTTCAGGGCCGAAACGGTTCGTGAACTCGATGCTTTACGGGATTGGCTCGGGCTTGATTCATTTCATGTCATCGGCCAGTGCGAAGGCGGTGTCCTGGCGGTTGATTATGCGGCCCAGTATCCTCAGAATGTGAAAAATCTCATTATATCAAGCACTATGTGCTACAGCGCTGTTCATCTATCTGACTTCAACGCTGAAAAATTCGCCAAGCCATTTGAGGAACTTAATCCTGAGATGCAAGCAAAACTGACTAGTTGGCATGGAGAGAGGACTGCATCTTTTTTCAATCAGTTCCGTCTATATGGAGGAGAATACGGAAGATATTTCTTTGATATAAGGCCGGTTTTGCCGCTGGTGAGTTGTCCGGCCCTGGTGTTGTATCCTGACAGGAGCTTTCTTTTCGAGGTGGAACAGGGCGTGTCGTTCTATCGCGGCCTCCCTAAAGGAGAGCTGGCCGTCCTGCCTAAATGCGGTCACAACACATATGAAGAGAAGCCCGATGAATACGCTACTCACGTGATCAATTTCTTGGCTCGACACCGCTTCGGTGAGGAGGCCGGCCTTGGCAAGGATGAGCGCCCGATGACGTGCGCAGGATAGAGTAATCACTGCAATTAAGCGCCCCAGCTCCCAATTGAACGACGCATTTTCAGAAGCCGTCGAAGCCCTGGAAGGGCGTACCAACAGTAGCCGTGGGTGGCAACCCACGGTAAGAAGGCTCATGAAAACGGCCCGGACCCTGGAGGGGTCGCCCAATCCAGCAATCCAATTCACATCCTCGGTTGACCCCTTCGGGGTCAGTTCTTTAAATGACTGTGTGGACCGTCATCCACGGGCTTCCGTCCCGCGGGGCGCGGGACTACTCTTGGTCAGCCCCTGCGGGGCTTGGGGGTTGCGCCAGATACGACGCCGTAATTGCGCCACACTGCACTAAGTTGTCGAGCCCTGGAGGTAAAAATGGGCGAAATTAGGGTTAACAAAATAGAAGCGGCCCAGCGACAAATAGATGTCGCGATCCGTTTGCTCTTCGCCAATGAAGATCCTGTTGCTATTCATACTTTGGCTTCAGCGGCTTTTCGCATCTTACGCGATGTTGCGGAAAAGAACGGCTCCGTACAAGAGCATGAAGAAGTTAAAAAGAGGATAGTCCCCGGTAAAGAGAAAGAATTTTGGAGCATGCTGAGCAAGGCAGCAAATTTTTTCAAGCATGGCGCACGCGACACAGGAAAAATACTCGAAGGAATTAAGGAAGAAGTCAATGACTATGTCCTTTGCATGGCCTGCTCTTACTACAAAAGGCTCGGACACACATTCACTCCTGAAATGGATGCGCTTATGAATTGGTGTCTAATTCTATATCCAAAAGCAGTAAGATTGACGAGGAATGAGACGTCCATCAAATCGCACTTGGATCGGGGAGGAGCTGTACAGTTGCGGTCGGAGGACAGAGGGGTTCAATTGGCATTCGGGAAGCTTATGCTTGAACGTCTTTATCAAACTAGCCGAGATAGCAGGCCTCCCAATGGAGTCTAATATGGTTTCGTTTCGATTTGAATTGCAGACGTATTCAGAACAGAGATCCCACCTTTGAACGAGGCTGATCATGAATTGCGATAAATGCCAGACCAAGATCCCCGAAAGCGAGGCGCACGAGCATTGCGGCCAAAGCCTGTGCGACGATTGCTATATGGATGCGCTTTCACCCGCTCGTTCTTGCGATCCGTGGGCGATCCACAGCGCCAAGCGGCTGGAAGCCTCGGGCTCGCAGGGCCTTCAAATGAATGAAACTCAATTGAAAATTGTGGATTATCTACAGAATGCCGGAGAAGCTGAGCCCGGCGCCATATGCAAAGATCTCCAAATCAGTGAAGATACCTTTAAGAGAGAAACCGCGGCTCTTCGACACATGGAAAAAATAAGGGGCCGCTTAAAGGACGGAAGAGTGGTCCTTCGGCTCTGGGAAACCGAGGTTGAGAACTAGAGGCGAATAATTCTTGTTGTGGGCAGGCTTCCCAGCCTGCCATTGGACTCATTTTCGGACACAGGACAAGGCAGGCTGGAAGAGGCTTTCTCAAAACCCTAAATGAGGCTTGAATCGTAGCAAGACTGAAGGGCTTCGGGAACTCCTTCGCCCTCACCCCGACCCTCTCCCAGAGGGAGAGGGAGGCATGGGGAGCCGCCTTATGAGTCCCCTCTCCCTCTGGGAGAGGGTAAGGGTGAGGGAAAATCGTGGCACGATAAACGCGGTGAAGCAAATTCCGAGACAGCTTCGGAAAACAAATCAAACCGAAATAGGGTCCCTTACTGAGGAGGCGGTTTCGGAGCTTCCGCCGGACTGCTGCTCTGCGTTGGCTGCACAACCTTTTTTTCCAACTCTTTTATCGACTCCCTAACCTGACCCAATTCTTTGTAAAGATCCGTTTTCAGAGAGTCCCCTTTTTGTTCCAGCTTGCTGAGGGCCTCCTTTGGCTGGGCTAACTGTTGTTCCAATTTTTTCATCGCTTCCTTAATTTGCGCCAACTGCTTGTCCACATCCGCTTTCAGAGCTGCGTCTTTTTGTTCCAGTTTGGCAATGGTTTCCTTTGACCCGGCAACCTGCTGTTCCAAGCTCTTTATTGTGTCGGACAGCTGAGTTATCTGCTTCTCCAGTGAGGAACCACATCCCACCAGAGCAAGAGATACGGCAAATACGACAAGAAGGCGCCAGACAGACCCCATAATTGACCCCCCTTCGTGTGATTACAACTTGCTTTTATTATCGCGGCCGATAGCTGAGGAAATCAAGCGAATTCGTACCGAATGGGTAATCCTTGAGTTACGTCAGTGTGGCGCCTCTCTCCTTGATTGTCGCTTCCACCGGTAATCCTCCCCATTCCACATCCGATCGCGGTAGTCCCGCGCAGAACGCGGGATGCCGTCGATTGTATTTCCGCACCGGCAGGGACGCCGGCGCCTACCGGGGAAGGGGGGAAGAAAAGCCCCCTCTCCATCCTTGGAGAGGGGGTTGGGGGTGAGGAATTCGGAGTCGCTGTCCCGCGCAACTAAACGTCGCCGTGATAGCCTCTATATGCCGCAGAGATAGTGGCATGCTTTGCAGCCCTCCGGCGCTTCCGGCATCTCTTTGAGGGCCTGCCGCAAGAGCCTTGCAGCGCTGGAACTGGAATCGCTCATTATCGACCGCATGAAAACCTGTTCGTACGCCGCGGTCCGTTCATGGAAACGTTCCCGATAGAGTTTGCAGGTTTCATTTTCCATCAATTCCCCCAGATCGACATCCGGGAGGCGTCCGTAGCAAACCGAGGGCATGACAGTTTCTTGGCCCAAGAAGGTCGTTGGGCCGCCTTTAACAAGATTTATGCAAGGAGCGACATCTCCTTCGTAGCTTATGAATACCGAATCCCTGGGGTCTTGCTCACATACCGGCCTTTCCATCGGAGTGAAAGGCGAAGCCGTCGTTTGAATACCCAGTTTCTTAGCGAAACGCAGCGCCTTATCAAGCTCCTTTTCCCACCGTCTTATTTCTTTTGTCTCTTCTTTTCCGAACAGGCCGTGTCCCTTACCGTGCTCCCCGCGGATGACTTCGCACTGCTTAAAATTCACCTGATCTACGCCGAGTTGCGCGGCCAGTCTGACAATGTCCTCAACCTGATGGAAGTTGTGAGACATCATTACGAAATTTATCATCATTTTGGGGGCCTTACCTGTGCGCAGCATTGCAAAATTGGCCACGTTTTCGCAAACCTTTTCAAAGTTCGATCCAATGCGGATAGCTTCATATTCCTCTTTACGTGCTCCGTCTATCGAGATGCAGATCCAGTCCAGTCCCGCTGAAATCAGCTTCCGCGAGGTTTCCTCGGTAAGAAGCAGGGCATTCGTGAGAATTCCGGTTTCGCACCCGGCGCGATTTGCATCTGTGATCCATTCCACGAGCCTCGGCTGGAGTAATGGTTCGCCCCCGCCCGTGAAATCCACTGATTTGGCGTTAGACAAATGAGGCTTAATGGCGTCCCAGACCTCCGGCCGCATGATGCCACCGTGGCGGACCTGGTCTCTGAAATCTTTCCAGGGGCACATGACGCATTTAAGGTTGCACGCGAGGGCTGATTCCACCTGGAGAAGCCTCCAGCGTCTTTTTTCGCGTGGCGAGGTTTCTTCTTTGGATGCTTGTTTTGGAGCGCCAACCAATTTCCGCCAAATTTTTTGGAAAATAGATATTCGGTTGCTTTCGGAAACCGCAGGCTCCTCATGCCTTTCGTGTTCAACGGTTGCTGATGGAGGCTTTATCGAAACAGCGTGCCGATTCATGTGAGCTTCCACAATCCCATGATCCGATCGAGTAGCCCGGCGGTCTTCCTTCGAATCGAAACAGATTTGTGATCAAGAAACGGGACTGCGCCCCATTTTTCTTTGAATCGCCGGACACCGGGGCTTATACCGAGTCCAAGGTTGATGGCGCGTTTCCCTTTAGTTTCTGCCAATCGGGCCATTTCATAAAATAGCAGATCGCTTGCTCCAGGCGCATTTATTGTTAGAGACCTGAAATTGAACATATAAAACATATAGTACTCAGAACCAAAGTCCACAATATTGAAGGCCGCGAGGTCGTCCCCTTTTCTAGCTTCTATCAGGCATACGGTCTTCGAATGATCCAGATATAAGGGCAGTTTGTCGAAGATCTCATGGTGTCCAGGGCCCAGCTTGCGTTCGGACAAAAAAGAGTCAACAAGAGCTTTATGCTCGTCGCGAAAAATTCCATCAGAAACCCGCAATTCTTGCTGCGCGCGACGCATCATGTAAGCCACATCCTGACTTAACGGCCTCAACGGCAGGTCCAATCTGTAATACATATCTTCCGTACAATCTTCTGTGTGGCCGATTTCAGAGGGGATGCTCGATGCAATAAACGCAACAGTGGTCGGTCGGAAACGTACACACGCGGATTCGTAAGCTTTTCCGATGTCCATGTCAGGATCTTTAAGCGGATACCCGATGAATATGAGATGGCGGCTATGGGCAAAGCAAATACAGCCTTCATGGATAAAAGCCTCAGCCCCGGAAATTGATTGCACATAGTCGGCAAGATGTTCCGGCACGTAGGCGTGTTTGTAGATGAAATCTTCTTCCTGGAGGGTTAGCATTTGTTCATTCCGATTGACTCGCGCCGCCGAATTGCACAAACATAATAACGGAGAATTTCTTTATGATAAAGGTTAGTATTCACTCACATGTAGGAGTGAAGCCGTTTCTCATGTGTCATTGCGAGCGGTGCGAAGCAATCTCCACAGCTCGGGATTGCCACGTCGCTGACGCTCCTCGCAATGACAATTCGGGTGCGGGTGCTTCGCTATGTCCGCAATGACACGCGTCCGGCTAAAGCGACTGAGGGATAGCATTTTTCATTATGATCACGGATGACGAGAAAACCGAAATCCTGAATAGAGCCTACGTTCCGGAGCATTCGGTGGAGTTGATTACCCGTGTTTCAGGCGGGGAGCCGTTCTTGTTCCAGGACTACTTTTCTTGTCGCACGGAAGATCGGTTAATTCTCATTGGGTACCCGTTAGGGCATGATTTTAGTGTTGAAGAATTCGACCAGGTTTTGACCGAAATAAAGAAAATATTTCATCCTGCGCATATTTCACTCATCGCGCCTGATGCGCCCACTTCGGTGGCCAAGATGTGCAGCGAACGGGAGAGCGATTATTATTACACGCTCGATTTGGATGGCAGAACTATTCGAGCCGGATTACAAAAGATTTGCGCGAAAGCCAGGTTGGAATTGGCTGTCGAGCGGACCACGAAATTGGGGGCCGCTCACCGGGACCTGGCTCAAGAATTCGTGGCCAGGGTCGAACTCCCGCCACGTGTAAAGAAGCTGCTGTTTCGAATGTGGGACTATGTAGGCCGATCAGACGGCTCTCTGGTGCTGAGCGCATGGGATCGTCGCGACAAATTGGCGGCTTTTTATGTGATGGATATGTCTCCAGCGGATTTTTCGACCTATATAATCGGATGCCATTCCAAACAAGATTTTGCTCAAGGCGCGTCGGATCTTTTGTTCAATGAAATGATCAAAGTAAGTACGGAACACAATAAAAAATATATTCATCTGGGTCTAGGCGTGAATAAAGGCATACGCCAATTCAAGAAGAAATGGGGCGGGATACCGGGCCTGCCGTACGAATCGTGCGAACTCCCGCTCAAGAAGTTTTCATTTTGGGATGCTATAATTGAAGGCACATATGCCAAGTGAAGCTTGCGGAGCAATAAATTGTTCTTGAACAGATTTCGACGGAAAGTATTAAAAACCGTTTGGCGCTTAGAGAAAAACGGCCGAAGATCGTTTCTTGTCGGAACCGCGCATTTTTTCCCGTATAGTTTCAAGATTTCGTCCACGAAGTTGTTAAGGCAAGTCAGTAAGGTATTGTTCGAAGGACCACTCGACGAAGCCAGTATGTCGAAAGTCAGGGATTCGGGCTTACGAGGAGACAGCTCCGAGTGCATCCTGGATGAACTGGACGAAGCTACGGTGGCAAGAATCACCAGTGTGTTAGCGCCGGCTAATTCGAGCAGGAGCGCTCCAATGGGCCTCCGAATGTTCTCGCCGAAACCGGAGGCTTCCATTAGGGCAATGATCCAAGGGATGAAGCCCTGGATGGCCTTTTTTGCTATTTATTCCAGATTCCTGCAGAACAACGGATGGACCTATTCGGTGGATATGGAGGCTTACCGCCTTGCCGGGAAGATGAGCAAGGATATAGTCCCGATGGAAACGATCGAGGAGCAAATAGAAGTTCTGAACGCGGTTTCTCGCACCCAGATCATCGACTTCCTCAAGCGAATCGATCAATGGGGGTCTTACACGGATGATTTCGTGAAATGGTATTTGGAAGGAGATCTGGCGAAGATCTACTCAAATCCCTACCGATTCCCCACTCGCAGTCCATTGGTGATCGAAGACCGCGACCGAGTTTTTTATGAACGGATGCTGACCTACCTGGAACAAGGCGACGCCGCTGCATTTGTGGGAATTCCGCACGTTATGGGCATCAACCGTTTACTTTTCGCGGATGGGTATGATATCCAAAAGGCGCATAGTTAGATGTTAATGCAGGAGATCAGACGTTTTGTTTGAATAAGGTTGGAATGGAATCCACGGAGGTTCTTGGTTGAAACCTGTGCGTTGGAGTTCCCATGCCAGAAGGAACCTGTTAGATCGGGAAGTGGAACAAACGGAAGCGGAGCTGACGCTGACGAATCCCGACAGTATTGTGCCTGGTGAATACCCGAGAATGATATATCAACGCGCCTATTTTGATAAAACGCTAGGCCAGAAGATGTTGGTTCGGATCGTAGTCGGAGAAAGGCAAAAGGAAAGGGTAGTCATAACGATTTACAAGACTTCTAGATTGGACAAATATCGGAGGTGAAACCTCATGAGAATTCAATACGATGAAGAAACCGATACATTAACAATCAAGCTTCGTGACGCGCGGGTGCGAGAAAGCGACGAAGTTCGTCCCGGGACCATACTGGATTTCGGCTATGATGGAGGTGTCGTTGGGATTGAGATTCTGTCCGCCTCAAAATTCGTCGACAGGACACGGGAAATCCAGTTTGCTGTCGGTGAGTAATGAAAAATGATCCTTTCCTCTCGTTCACGGGTTCCAGCCTAGGAACGCATACTGCGATGCTCCGCTTCGCATGGAAGACATCGCGATGTGGCGCCGGACAGCGCACGTGTACGGCGCGACTGGCGAGTCGCCCTCTTTGTTCCCCCTTTTCTGAAGAGGGATACAGGGGGATTTGTCACGGTTTCCTGCGTGCGCGGCGTGGTCCGGGTAGAGCCCTGACGACACTTGTTCCCAGGCCGGAGCCTGGGAACGAGAAGACACGACGTCCCGTGGACAACAGTCGGTTTTCAGTCACGCCTCCGTTTTTCATTGACTGCCATGTCAACGAGCGAGTATTCTTGAAACAGGCAATAGGCCATCCAGGGCCACACTCTTCATTCATGATCACGCTGGATGTAATTTCACGCTAATCCTGGCCTTCCACTGAAGAGGCGCCCAATGTATTTTCCAAGGCTTCATGTTCTGCGTCCTGAATCCGTCCAAGAAGCTATTGACCTCTTAACCCAGCACGGCGCCGCGGCCAAGCTTTACGCCGGAGGCACGGATCTCTTTCCTCGCATCAAATATCGGGTAACGCTCCCCGAAGTCGTCATAAGCTTGAAAAAGCCGATTTCCAGGGCTCGAGTAATCGCCGATGACCAATTTTTGTCTTTGGACGCGGTAATCCCTCTGGCTCAGGTGGTTCGGTCCGAAACGGTCCGCGAGCACGCTTCCATACTTACGGAGGCGGCCTCGGCGGTCGGATCGTATCAAATCCGTCATATGGGCACGCTCGGAGGCAACCTGTGTCTCGAGAATCGCTGCATGTACTACAACCAGAGCCATACATTTCAATTTGTGGAGCCATGTTTCAAGCGGGAAGGGGACCTCTGTTATCACGTGCCAAAAGGGGAAAGATGCTGGGCTGTTTGTTGCGGCGATACCGCGCTGGCCTTAATTGCTTTAAATGCCCAAGTCGAGATCGTATCGGCGGCAAATACGCGACAAATTTCTGTGGAAGGTCTCTATAGCGGCTATTCTCTACGTCCGTTGGCAATTTTCCCCTCGGAAATGGTGAGCAGGATTCTCGTTCCCAAGGCGTCGCTCCAGAGGGGCTCAGCTTTCGTCAAATTCAGCTTACGGGGCGGTCTGGAATTCGCCGGCCTGTCTGTGGCTGTAGTGCTTGAAATGATGGACGATCTGGTTACGCTCAACCGTGCTCGAATAGTTGTCGGCTCGGTTTCAAGCGCTCCGATAAGGGCGACAAAGGCCGAGACTCTCCTGGCCGGACAGAAACTTTCGAAGGATCTATTGCACGAGGCAGCCGAAACGGTTTCGAGACAAGTAAAACCTTATTCCCATCATGGCTTCTCCGTGTCTTACCTGAAGAAGTGCCTAAAGGTTTACACGAGTGACGCTCTTGATCTGGCGACTCAACGCGTATCGCAGGCCGTTCCGGGCTGACCCGAGATCAGGTGAATGAAGATGAAAGAGCTGATCAGGCTGATAATAAACAGCGAGCTTCACGAATTGGCTGTGGAACCTCAAACCACTTTACTAGAAGCGCTTCGCGATCAGTTGGGATTGACAGGCGCTAAAGAAGGTTGCGGTACCGGCGAATGCGGAACTTGCACTGTCCTGATGGATGATAAGCCGATTCTATCGTGCCTTACTTTGGCGGTCGATTGCGAAGACGCTCCGATCGCGACGATAGAAGGATTGGCTCAAGGAGAAAATCTTACGGCCGTGCAACAAAACTTCCTGGAAAAAGGAGCCGTTCAGTGCGGTTTTTGCACGCCCGGAATGGTGTTGACTGTAACCGCTCTTCTCAAGGAAACGCCTAAACCTTCCGATCAGGAAATAGAGAAAGCCCTGGAAGGCAATATCTGCCGATGCACGGGATACAACAAAATCGTGCAAGCGATTGCCGCAGCGGTCGGAAGGCGGGAAGTAGCCGAAGGAATTTGAATTCATGCTGGGGGAAACTTTATGCAAAAAGTTTCCCCCAGCGCCCCCTTCAAAAACTCTTAAATGGTTGCGAACAAGACACTTACAGGTGACAGGCTGGTTATCCGCACACGCGTCAAGCGCAATATTCATAGGAGTTTTTGGGGAGGGGTCCGGGGAGGCCCTTTTTGCAAAAAGGGCCTCCCCGGTA
>Ga0172371_10001193_pt1 | contig 41092 bp, 42 predicted proteins | sample Lak12m_FD_114543 | JGI IMG/M metagenome (GOLD analysis project Ga0172371, IMG submission 114543) | Freshwater microbial communities from Kabuno Bay, South-Kivu, Congo - kab_022012_12m | ecosystem: Environmental > Aquatic > Freshwater > Lake | place: Democratic Republic of the Congo: South-Kivu... | reverse complement strand
TCGTAATATGAAAATTGTACTTTTTCTTCACCCTTAATAATCACCGGCCTCAAACTCACCTTTATCCACAGGTCGCTCCCGACGCCCCTCTTATCGGAAAAAGCAGCCTTAATCAAAGCTTTCTCATCCTTCAGATATTTCGCTATTGCGTTCATTTAAGATTTTTTGTGGTGGGCAGGGAAGGTTTCGAACCTTCGAAGGCATAAAGCCAGCAGATTTACAGTCTGCCCCATTTGACCACTTTGGTACCTACCCACGTTTGAGACATGCGGATCTAGTCCGCGACATGGATTATAGCTAAAATCTCGCCTTGTGCAATAAAAAATCTCGGTTAGAATTAAAACCAGAAATTTAATCTCAAATCTATGGAAACAAAAGTAACTCATGTAGCGCCAAAAAAACAGTATGGTCGTCATGCTGCGGCAATAGGAGCATTATTGGTAATTATCGGAGCGTTTTTGCCTTGGGGTGCAGTCGATAATGTAGTTACGACAGGTTTAAGCGGCGATGGAATTATTACTTTGATCTTGGCCGTTGTCGTATTGTTCTCAGTGTTTATTAAAAGAATTTCTCTTTGGTTTTCATTGGCTTTGGGAGCGCTTATTGCAGTAATCGGCGTCGCGCAAACCTTTTCAATTACACAGAAAATTGATGAAATCAAAAGTATTTTTGCTTCCAGCCTAATCGGCACAAGCGTTAATGGACGTATAGGGGTTGGAGTTTATCTTACTATTCTCGGCGCGGCCTTTATCTTGTTCGGAACATTCATTCAATGGATCAAGAACCGCCGAACGCGATAGCATTTCGGCCCCCTTATCCCTTTACAAGCCATTTTCCCCTGCTATAATCAGCTCACAAAGTATTTTTTCTATGAAAAAACTCGCGCTTTCTCTTCTCATTATTGTGATTATTATCCCCTAGTCCCTGGAGAGAATACCGCGTGCCACAATCTCTCTGGGTAACACCGGAGATTTTTTTTATTAACCAAACAATATGGTAACCGTAAATCAGGATTTCTACACCCTTCGCTGCATAAAATGTAAAACCGCGTTCGATGAGCGACAGACTTGCACAGTTTGCTTAAAATGCAAAAGCCCGCTCGATGTCGAATACAATTACGATTTTATTAAACAACGTTTGAATTTATACGCTTTAAAAAATTCACCTATTTCCGCGCTGAAATATTTGACTCTTTATCCGATTATCAATCTTGAAAAAATAGTGACCTTAAATGAAGGAGGCACGCCTCTTCATAAATGCCGCAATCTTTCGAAAAAGCTCGGACTCAAAAATTTGTATATCAAAAACGAGGGCGCAAATCCAACCGGAGTTTTTAAAGATCGTGGAACTCTCGTAGAAGTTACCAAAGCTTTGGAAATGGGTGCCAAAGCGGTTTGCTTTGCGTCTACCGGCAATATGGCGGCTTCGGTTTCGGCATATTGCACTTTGGCGAAAATTCCTTGTTATGTGCTTGTGCCTGAGGGCACTCCAATCGGTAAATTAGCTCAGACGCTTTCTTACGGTGCGCGTATTATTCAGGTCCGCGCGACTTATTCCGAATGTGCCGCCTTGGCTGAAGAAATGGCTAAAAGACACGGTTTTTACCTCGCCGGAGATTATGCTTTCCGTCTTGAAGGACAAAAATCCCAGGGTTATGAAATAGCCGAACAGCTTGGCTGGAAGGCTCCGGATTACGTTCTCTGCCCTGTCGGAGTTGGTACGAATATTTCTGCGATTTGGAAAGGATTTGTGGAATTAAAAGAGCTCGGATTAATCGATTCATTGCCAAAAATTATCGCCGTTCAGCCTGAAAATTGTAATGTCGTGGTGAAAGCTTTTCAGTCTAAAACTAAGGAAATGGTACGCATAGAAAAGCCGGACACCGTTTGTAGCGCGGTTGCGGTAAGTATGCCTTTTGATGGGCCTAAAGTTTTAAAGGCGCTGAAAGATTCTCATGGTACTGCCGTTTCCGTTAGCGATGAAGACGTGCTTATGATGGAACAAAGTGTGGCCAAAGAAGAAGCTATTTTCGTGGAACCATCTGGGGCTTTGCCAATGGCCGCGGCTGCTAAATTGGCCAAAGTGGGATTTTTCAAAAAAGATGACGTGGTGGTTTGCGTAGCCACGGGTAATGGATTAAAAGATCCGAAATCAGCCGTGAAAATTATTCCGGAACCGCCAACAATTGATCCGGACATTAAAGAGGTGGACAATTATTTAAAATACAAATTATATCAAATTCAATCTGAAGGAATAAAAAATAAAGCAAAAGTTTTGTGGGGAAAAATTCCGTCTGAAAAAGATTTGAAAAAAATTATTCATGGAGAATTTGGTATCGAATTAAACCCTTCAGTGCTCAAAACAACCATCGGCAGCATTCAACAATTTGAAACCAAAGGAAAAGAAATTACCAAACAGGATTTGCAAAATATCATCGAGGAGCAACTCGACGAATATAATTCAAAAGACAAATATCTTGAAATTATCGATTTTGAAGCCAAAACTTCGAAATATAAACAAGCCACCGCCAGTATAAAAGTTCGCTATGGAGATAAGGTTTTACTAGGACAAGCTGCCGGTGTGGGTGCCGTGGATGCAATCATTACCGCTTTGAAACAAAGCATCAAAGATCACGATAAATTATTCGTCAGACTTACCGATTACAATGTAGAAATTTTCACCGGAGGTGTCGAAGCGGCGGTAAAAGTAACCATGACGGCAGTCGATAAAAATGGCAATAAAATCAACGCTCATGCCACTTCCCCCGACGTAATCGTGGCTTCAGTCGCAGCCTTTGAAAAATGTTACAACTTCCTTTATTTGAAAAACAAAAAACTTACAAAGTAACCAATAATCCCATGGCCACAAGTAAAAATTTCCCTTACGCCTACATTCGTAAAAAGATCTGCAAGATCGAGGATGCAGTGATTCCAATTCAGGCTAAAGCCGTGCAATACGGGCTTGGTTGTTTTTCCGGAATTCGCGGATTCTGGAATGAGAAAAAGAAAAATTTATACCTTTTTCGTCTGGACGATCATTTCAAACGCTTTGAAGAATCGGCCAAAATAGTTGGCATGCAATTGGAAATGAATTATCAGCAATTCACAAAAATTATCAGAGAACTTTTGCAAAAAAATAAAGTTAAAGAAGATGTTTATATTCGTCCGACTTTATATTCCGGCTCTATTCAGCTCACTCCGCGTTTTGATAATGATGGAGACGATGTGGCGATTTATATGATTTCTTTGAAAGAGTATTTCAAGGCGGGTACGGGACTCAAAGTTTGCGTTTCAAGTTGGAGACGTTTTGATGATGATGTTTTTTCCGTGAAAGCAAAAATGACCGGGGCCTACGCCAGTTCGGCTTTGGCTAAAACAGATGCGATAAAAAACGGCTATGATGAGCCAATATTCTTGAATCGTGACGGTAAGGTTTGTGAAGCCAGCGGCGCCAATATTTTTGGCGTGAAAGATGGCGTGGTTTGGACTCCACCACTTAGCAGCAATATTTTAAATGGAATTACTCGTCGCAGTCTTATTCCACTTTTTGAAAAAATGGATGTGGAAGTACGTGAAGAAAATTTCGATCGTTCCATGCTTTATACTTTTGATGAACTGTTTTTATCGGGAACTGCCGCTAAAGTTACACACATCAGCACGGTCGATAATCGCTTAATTGGCAATGGCAAAGAAGGTCCGATTACAAAAAAAGTCGGCGATCTTTATACCAGAGCCGCTTTGGGCGAACTCAAAGAATTCGAAAATTGGTGTACGGCGATTTATTAACACTCCGAGCACAAGCGAGGAGGCCGAGTCTAAGGACGAGGCTAACGTTCGCGAAGCGAACAACCATAACATGAAAAACAATCTCAAAAAACGCAGCTCCATGATGACAGACGGCGATGCCCGTGCTGCTGGCCGCGCCATGCTTCGCGCCACCGGTTTTACAGATGAAGATTTTGAAAAACCTCTCGTTGGCGTTTCATCATGCTGGAGCGAAATTACTCCTTGCAACATTCATCTCGACAAACTCGCTCGCCACGCCAAAGAAGCTACGCAGAAAGCCGGTGTCGCCGCGGAAATGTTCGGCACAATTACGGTTTCTGATGGTATTTCTATGGGGCATGAAGGAATGAAATATTCTCTCGTTAGTCGCGAAGTTATCGCTGATTCAATTGAAACTGTGGCGGGCGCTCAGCGTTTTGATGGTATGATTTGTATTGGCGGTTGTGATAAAAATATGCCCGGTTCTCTCATGGCTATGGCTCGCGTAAACGCGCCCGCCATCTTCATTTATGGCGGCACAATCATGCCCGGAAAACACAAAGGAAAGGACATCGACATCGTCAGTATTTTTGAAGCGGTTGGCGCTTATCAGGCCGGAAAAATTTCCAAAGAAGAATTTAAAGACGTTGAATGTCACGCTTGCCCCGGACCTGGGTCTTGCGGCGGTATGTACACGGCAAACACCATGTCTTCTGCGATTGAAGCTCTCGGCATGTCACTCCCCGGCGGCTCCACCGCTCCAGGCATTTCATCCGAGAAAATTGACGAATGCAAACGTGCCGGTCAGCAACTTCTCAAATTAATAGAGCTCGATCTCACTCCGAAAAAAATCATGACCAAAAAGGCTTTTGAAAACGCCGCCACCGTGGCGCTTGCTCTCGGCGGATCCACTAATGCTGTACTCCATCTTGTGGCTATGGCCTACACTGCCGGAGTGGATTTCACCATGGAGGATTTTAGCCGCATTTCCGATAAAACTCCTCAGCTCACCGATATGAAACCGGGAGGAAAATATGTCACCGTGGATTTACATCAAGCCGGAGGCTTACCTGCGGTTATGAAAATATTGCTCGAAGCTGGATTACTCCACGGCGATTGTATGACAGTTACCGGAAAAACTGTTGCCGAAAACCTCGCGGACGTCGCATTTCCAAGCAAAGATCAGGACGTGATTCACACAACGAATGATCCAATTATGTCCACCGGCCCTATCGTAATCCTCAAAGGCAATCTTGCGCCTGAAGGAGCTGTAGCCAAAGTCAAAGGGCTCAAAGTTTTCGATCACACCGGTCCAGCCAGAATTTTTGAAAGCGAAGAAGAAACTTTTGCCGCAATCGAAGCGGATAAAGTAAAAGCTGGCGACACCATCGTCATTCGCAATGAAGGCCCAAAAGGAGGTCCCGGTATGCGCGAAATGCTTTCTGTCACTTCCGCTCTCATGGGCAAAGGTCTTGGAAATTCCGTGGCTCTCATTACCGATGGTCGTTTTTCCGGCGGCACACATGGCCTTGTAGTTGGTCACGTTGCTCCTGAAGCATATGTCGGCGGCCCCATTGGCTTACTCAAAGATGGCGATGTAATTACCATCGATTCAAAAAAGAAATTACTCGCCGTGGATTTATCCGATAAAGAGCTAGCATCACGAAAAGCCGCTTGGAAAAATCCGGAACCGAAATACAAACGTGGTGTTCTTAGAAAATATATTGAAACCGTTTCCTCACCAATGTACGGTGCGGTAACAGACAAATTTTAACCCTAAAAATATGGCAAAAATGAAATTCGGAAATGTCGAAGAAGAAGTGGTAACTCGTGAAGAATTCCCTCTCGTAAAAGCCCAAGAAACGCTTGCCTCAGAGGTAATTGCCATCCTTGGTTATGGTGTTCAGGGACCTGGTCAGGCCCTAAACCTTCGTGATAATGGCGTCAAAGTTATTATCGGTCAGCGCAAAGGCACTCCATCTTGGGAAAAAGCAATGCAAGACGGTTTCGTTCCTGGCGAAACACTTTTTGAACTCGAAGAAGCCGCGGATAAAGCCACAATTATCATGTACCTCCTTTCCGATGCCGGACAAAAAATGCTTTGGCCACAAATAAAACCTCACCTCACAAAAGGTAAAGCTCTTTATTTTTCACATGGTTTTTCCATCGTTTTCAAAGATCAAACAGAGATTGTGCCGCCGGCTGATATTGACGTGATTCTCGTTGCGCCAAAAGGATCCGGTCGTTCACTTCGCACACTTTTCTTGCAGAAGAAAGGCTTAAATTCCAGTTTTGCGATTTTCCAAGACGCTACCGGCAAAGCCAAAGACCGTGCCCTCGCGCTTGGTATCGCGATAGGTTCCGGATTTCTCTTTCCAACTACTTTCGAAAAAGAAGTTTTGAGCGATCTCACGGGAGAACGCGGTGTCCTCATGGGGGCCATCGCCGGACTCATGGAAGCTCAATTCAATCTCCTCAGAAAAAAAGGTCACAGCCCTTCCGAAGCTTTTAACGAAACCGTAGAAGAGGCTACGCAAAGCCTTTATCCGCTTATCGGTGAAAACGGCATGGATTGGATGTTTGCAAATTGTTCCACCACCGCGCAACGCGGCGCTCTCGACTGGCGTCATAAATTCCGCGCTGCCGCCGAACCCGTTTTTGAAGAACTTTATAATAGTGTTGCCACTGGCAACGAAACTCGTATAGTACTCGAGGCCAATAGCAACCCCGATTACAAAAATAAATTAAATAAAGAATTGGAAGAAATGGCTAATCAGGAAATCTGGCAAGCCGGCAAGACTGTCCGCAGTTTAAGGCCAGAACGTCAAAAATAATATGACTGATAAAAATTTACATCTTGGCTCCGACATTTTTTGCAAAGCTCTCGCTGATGCAGGTATGGACACTATGTTTGGAATTCCCGGCGGAGTGGTTCTCCCACTTTATGACAAGTTAAATCAATACGGTCACAAAATTCGCCATATCCTTCCTCGTCAGGAGCAAGGCGGTGGTTTCGCTGCGGACGGTTACGCGAGAGCCACCGGCAAAGTGGGTGTTTCTCTCGGCACATCCGGTCCCGGAGCCACAAATCTCATGACTTCCATCGCCAATTCCATGATGGATTCCGTTCCCACGATTTACATTACCGGTCAGGTAGTTGAAGAATTTATCGGCACGGACGCTTTTCAGGAAACTGATGTTATTGGTATGACCATGCCGATTGTGAAGCACTCATATCTTGTGAATCAGGCCAAAGAAATTCCTCGTATTGTCAAAGAAGCTTTCTATCTCGCTTCCACCGGTCGTCCGGGTCCTGTTCATATCGACCTGGTAAAAGATGTTTGGTTTCAGCAGGCTGAGTATGACGAAAATCCTGAAATGGATCTTCCGGGCTACAATCCGATTCCGGAAATTTGTACCGATCGTGACATAAAAAAAATAAGCAATATTCTCGAGAGGGACGGTATTAAACCCGTCATCATTGCCGGACACGGCGTGGAAATTTCTCGCGCTCAAAAAGAACTCGTGGCTTTTTCAGAAAAACACAATATTCCGGTAACCACCACTTTGCTCGGCATGGGCAATTTCCCCCAAGGTCACAAAAACTGGATAGGAATGATCGGTATGCACGGTGATGCTGTCGCCAATTACGCGATTCACAATGCAAATCTTATCATTGGTATTGGCTGTCGTTTTGATGATCGTATCACTGGCAAACTGGACGTCTTTACCAAAGATAAAACTTTCATTCATATTGAAATAGATCCTTCCGAAATCGGCAAAATCGTTCCTACGGAATTACCGCTTCCAGGAGACATAAAAGATGTTCTCACTCGCGCCGCTTCTCTCCTGGATTCTCATGAAAATCTTTATGGCGCTTGGTGGGCGCAAATTGACGAATGGAAAAATAAATACGGCTTTCTCGATTTCAAAATAAATAAAGAAGCTCGACCTGGATATCTCAGCCAGCCGCGCATTGTAGATATGCTGTCACGAATTACAAATGGCGAAGCTATTGTCGCCGGCGATGTAGGACGTAATCAAATGTGGCTCAGTCGTTTTTATCGTTTCAAACATCCAAATTCTCATCTTTCTTCCGGCGGTCTTGGCTCAATGGGTTATGGAGTTCCGGCGGCCATGGGCGCGAAAGTCGGATGTCCGGAGCGCGAAGTTTGGTCTATTAGCGGAGATGGTGGATTCATGATGAATGTTCAGGAAATGGCCACTCTCGCCGAATACGACATCCATGTGAAAATGTGCATTATGGAAGATTGTGCTTTGGGCATGGTTCGCCAATGGCAAAACCTCCTTTTCAAAGGAAATATTTCCCATTCCGAATTCAAAAATCCTGATTTTGTAAAACTCGCGAATGCCTTTGGTATTCCCGCTTGGCGCGCTCGCACTTATGAAGAAGCCGAAAAAGCCATCCACAAAGCCAGAAAAGTCAAAGGTCCCACTCTCATCACTTTCATGGTTGATCCCGATGAACACGTTTATCCTATGGTTCCTCCAAATACCGCCCTCGGCGATCAGGCGCTTTGCGATGCCGATTTACTGAAAGATAAATCTCATAAATATAAAAAAGATGACTTACTACAGGGTCACACTTAGAGTAAAAAATGAAGTTGGTGTTCTCGCCAGAATCGCTACCAGACTGCGAAAATTCGAAGTGAACATTCGTTCTCTCGACGTTGCGCCAATCGACGAAAAAGAAGTTTTTTCCGATATTCATATGGTAATTTCCACTCCCCGCCTCAGCGTAAAGACGGTAATGAAAAAGCTGGAAAGCCTAATCCCCGTGACCAGCGTTTTCTACGCCCCTATTTAAGAATTCATTTTAGCCATCAACTCTCTTCTCCTTTTGTCCGTCACGAAAGCTGTTTGAATTGCATTTCTTGTTAATTGTAAGGCATCTCTCGGTGTGAGACCCAAAGCTGTCCCATGCTTCACTAGCATTTCTCTCACGCTTGCCACGCCAAAAAATAAAGGATCATCCGTAGCAATGGAAACCAAAAGACCTTCATCCAAAAATCTCTTTAAAGGATGTTTATCTACCGGTACAAATCCCATTAAATCATTGCTTACCGGACAAGCCTCTAGACCTATTCCCATAATCTTCATCAATCTTTTCGTTCCGGCCGCATCATTGGAATCCTCCATCAAAGATACACCATGCCCAATTCTTTTTGCCCCAAGACTCAAAACCGCATCACGCACAAAAGATGCAGGAGCTCCACTGAAATCCGGTGGTTTACATTGTTCACCGGCATGAATGGTAATGGGTATCCCGGCTTTTTTAGCCGGCAATATTACTCTCTCAAATTTCATTGGCGGAAACGCACTTTCCGGCGCTCCGGCAATATCCAAACCTATTGGCCTATCGACATCATAGACAGCAGGATCCAGTAACGCCTTAACCAAATTTGGCCCCTGATACTTTAACGCATCATTTGGATCTTCAACTCCTTTATCTCTGCTAAAACAAGTGATTAAAGCCCCGCTCATCCCCAGTTCCCTGTATGCCCTATCTACTCCCGCCTGCATCGCCAAAATGATTTTTTGAAGTGGCGCGCCACCAAGCGGTTTTATCAAAGAAGCGGGCGAACCACGAAGTTCGGTATGAATACTTCCGGCAGCTTGTTCTTCCCTCAACTGTTCAAAGATGGCTGATTCCACATCGGCCTCGGTTTTCAAGACAGAAGATAAAGCTCTGAAAGAAGTCAAAAAATTTGCAAAGCCATTCGGGCCTTTGAATCCATTTGTAATACTTTCTACATATTCTCTTACTGAATCGGGATCTTGCGGATCTACACCGGTAATTACCTGCCCATCCACTTTTTTAAGCTCGGTTATGCCATTTCTTTGAGCAAGTGTGGCGATAGTTTCTGGAGACATTCCCGCTTCCCAGTGTCTATGAAGCTCTACTGTCGGCACGTTCTCGAAAGCTAAATTTTTTCTTTCTGCAATCATGATTTGTTTGAATCTTTAAAAGACTCAAATATAAATCAACACCTCTAAATTTGCAAATTGCACCTCCATGCCGGATTGAAAAACTCCTCAAAATCTGTTATAATGAACAGATATTTCGAGATGAAAAATGACAAAAACAAAAACAAAACAACGCCTTTTTATTTTTACTGTAAGTATTTTGAGTGGATTTTTTCTCTCCTCCGTGGATTATTTTGCGACGCCGAAATTTAATATTTTCCTGCAGGCCGACTCTTTCAATTCTCAATCCGCAAAAAACATTAACACAAAACCCTACGATTATGAGCTGGTTAATGGCAAGGACAAAATTATTCATCTTAAACCAAGCGCCGGCAAAATTGTTCCGCTCAAAATAAAAAATACAGGGAAAATGAGCTGGAATATCAATTTAAAATCCTCGAAAAACATCACCCCGATTGCTCCCGGGAAAACTTTAAATTTAAACGAAAATATTCCATCTCGCGCTATCGCTGGTTTTTACACCGAAACAATTACCCCGGCCGTAGCAGACAGCAAATGGACAAATAATAACACTATTGATCTCGGAGTCATTGTCGACGGTGATTTTGAAAAAAGTTATCAATTTGAACTGCAAAATCCGGCACTGTTGTCTCTCATGAACAAGGTGACCAAGCAAATTACTTTGAAAATTAAAAATACTGGCACGGCCACTTGGTTTAACCATGGTCGTTTCCCTATCGTCCTCAAAGCGGCCGATAAATTCGCCGCCGCCGATTTTAAACCAAATGACAATTCTTGGCTTGCTGACGACATTATTGCTACCATGAAAGAACCGGAAATCGAGCCGGGACAAATTGCCACTTTTAATTTTAATATGACCGCTCCGGCCATGATTGCAGATTATGAATTTAAATTCAATTTGGCCATCAAAGACGGTTATGCTTTTAAAGATCCCATTGTCTTGGGAATCAGCGTAATTACCAAGAAAGTTGCTCTAACTTTTGATGACGGCTATGGAGATATAGGTGCTTTTCTGGATATTTTAAATGTTCAAAATATTCGCGGAACTTTTTTCATGCTTGGAGATGCCGCTGAAAAAAATCCTGACGGTATGCGCAGAATAGTAAATGAAGGTCATTTATTGGCAAATCACAGCTACGGACATCCAGATTTTCGTACTTTAAATGACGATCAGATTCGTTGGCAGTTGAATCAAACGCGTGAATACATGAAAAACATTACAGGTAAAGATATCTATCCTTATTTTCGTTATCCGTATGGAGCCATGAACGACCGTACGAACACCATTCTTCACGAAGAAGGTTGGATTTATTTCAATTGGACCCAGGATACTCTGGATTGGCATTATCATGAGAACACTGACGCCGGCCGCAAACATATTTACTATGCCGCCATTTCAAATCCTCCTGACACCTCTATTGTTCTCATGCACACCATGAGTAAATCTACAGTAGCCGTACTGCCGGACATTATTCAGTGGTACCGCGACCACGGATACGCTTTTATCACGGTGGATCAGCTATAGGAGCCAACAACATGAATTGCTCAATTCAAATACTGGCTACAGAAAAAGTTCGCATAAACAAAGTGTGCACGCGCACACTTTTTAGTTGATTCTTTGTCTTAAATAAGCCATTTAATTCTTAAAATTCAGCATTTTAAAGTTGCTTATACGAAATGAAACCCTTTACAACGCGCCAAATTCATGTTACTCTAGCACTCACGTAATTTTTAAATACTTATAATGCAAGAAGGAATAGATATACAAATGGTAACTGATTCAGGAAGAGATCCTCTGGTTGTAAAAGAAGGATTGGAACAGAACAAGAGATTGGCATTGCTAAATGGAATGCAAGCACTTTCATCGTTTGCAAAAGTTAATATCAATGTAGCTACAAACTTTGCTTTGGATCTATTACAAGATATTCGTGAGGGAAATAATCCCGATCTTGAACCAGCGCTGAGAGATAAAGCAGAAGAACTTGATATTGATCTCGACGAGGCCGAGCGCGTAGCCAAAGAGGCGGTAAGAGATGTTACAGCTGCTCTAAGAAAAAGATTCCCAATTTTATTTTGACGTGTATTATTGTGAAAAATAATTCACAAGCATGATTAAAGTAAATAATTTGGTGAAAAAATTTGGAGATTTTACGGCGGTGGATAATGTTTCATTTACGGTCAACAATGGCGAAATTTTTGCTTTTCTTGGCCCAAATGGAGCTGGCAAATCCACTACCATTAAAATGCTCACCACTATTCTTCATCCTACTGCGGGAGAGATAAGTTTAAACGGTCACGATCCGGTAAATAATCCGGATGACGCTCGTCGCTCTTTCGGCATTGTATTTCAGGATCCGAGTCTTGATGACGATTTAACGGCTCTTGAAAACATGGAAATTCACGGAGTGCTTTATGACGTTCCCAAGAAAATTCGTGAAAAAAAGAGCGAAGAACTGCTTAAATTTGTTGAATTATGGGATCGCAAAGACAGCCTGGTAAAAGAATTTTCCGGCGGCATGAAACGTCGTTTGGAAATAGCCAGAGGTCTTCTTCATCATCCTAAAATTATCTTTCTCGATGAACCTACTCTTGGACTCGATCCTCAGACCAGAAATCATATGTGGAACTATCTTCGCGAGCTGAATAAAAAAGAGGCCACGACCATATTTTTCACTACTCATTACATGGAAGAAGCCGAAAGAATCGCTCAGCGCATTGCGGTTATCGACCATGGAAAGATTATCGCCATCGGGACTGCCGCTGATCTGAAAAAGCAGACCGATACCACGACCTTGGAAGAAGCTTTCCTCGCTCTCACCGGCAAAACTATTCGTGAGGAATCTGTCAGCTCCGTCGATCTGATGAGAATGAGACATGGTAAATTTAGAAGATAATTAAAAAAATATGAAAAAAATTTATATTCTTTGGTTAAGACAAATTAAAAAATATTTCCGTTCAAAATCGCGCATGATTGGATCTCTGGGGCAGCCGATTTTATTTCTTTTTGCCCTTGGTTATGGCTTTGGATCCATATATCAGAAAGCCGGCGATGGTAATTATTTAAATTTTCTCGCGCCCGGCGTTATAGGAATGAGTATTATTTTTACCGCAATTTTTTCCGGCATGGAAATCATCTGGGATCGTCAATTCGGATTTTTAAAAGAAACTCTCGTGGCTCCCATGTCCAGATTCAACATCATGATTGGTAGAAGTCTTGGCGGCGCGACTGTCGCCACCATGCAAGGCCTCATCGTAATGGGAATCTCCATTTTATTTGGCTTCCAGCCTACAAACTGGTTTGCCATCATCCCTTCCATCGGCATCATGTTTTTGGTTGCCTTACTTTTTACTTCTCTTGGAACAATGATCGCCTCCCTTTTGGACGATATGCAGGGATTTCAATTAATTATGAATTTTTTGGTCATGCCATTATTTTTCCTTTCCGGTTCTCTCTTTCCTTTGCAGGGATTGCCGACAGCTTTGGCGATTATCGCAAAGCTTGATCCCCTCTCATACGGAATAGACGCTTTAAGAGCCCTACTTATCAATATGGGGCACTATGGATTGGGAATAGATGTGCTTGTTCTCTGCTCAATAACCGCCGTTTTCATTTTCCTTGGCGGTTACTTTTTTAAAAAAATTCAGGTCTAAATCCGGACACAAAAAATGGAGCCACTTCCCGGATTTGAACCGGGGACCCACTGTTTACAAAACAGTAGCTCTACCGCTGAGCTAAAGTGGCTCATTCGAGCTTCCCAAAGAGAAGCAGCGGAATTCTATTTTAAAAGAATCTATCTGTCAATAAATTATAAAAAATGATATTCTGGCATCCGTTATGACAAACAAACAAGAGCTAAATATCATCACAAAAGAAAAACTTTCCAAATACTCTACTTTTCAGATTGGAGGGCCGGCGGATTTTTTTTACAAACTTGAAAATACCGCTGAGCTAACCGCTCTTCTCGCTTTCGCCAAAAAGAAAAAAATCCCTTATTTTATTCTTGGTGGAGGTAGCAATATTCTTTTTGATGACAAAGGTTTTCGCGGCTTGGTGATTAAAATTGATAACAAAAATATCAGTTTAAAAGCTGATTTTCACGACAATGTATGGCTCACTGTGGATGCCGGAGTTTCTATCGCCGGTCTTCTGGATTTCTCCATAAAAAATAATCTTCAAGGATTGGAAAAATGGGTTGGGCTTCCGGGAACTGTGGGTGGAGCCGTGCGTGGCAATGCTGGCTGTAATGGCTTGGAGACGAGAGGAATTCTTACAGAGGCCGTTCTTTTAAATCCAAAAACTTCCAAAATTCGTAAAGTTAAAAATAAATATTTCAATTTTAAATATCGTCAAAGTAAATTAAAGACTTCCAAAGAAATTGTTATTTCAGCTACTTTTAAATTGCAAAAACGCAAAATTTCTCTAGAAGAGCAGAAAAAAATAATGTCAGAAATTCGCCAATTTCGCATCGGCAAGCAACCTTTTGGCGCAAGTACCGGTTCATTTTTCAAAAATCCTTCCAAAGAAAAACCTGCCGGATTACTTATCGAGCAAGCTGGACTTAAAGGAAAAATCATCGGCAAAGCACAAATTTCTCCAAAGCATGGAAATTTCTTGGTGAATTTGGGCGGAGCAAAATCTCAAGACATACTAAAATTGGCTCGCTTCGCTCGCCAAACTATAAAACGCAAATTTGGGCTTACCTTAAAGGAAGAAGTGCAAATTCTATCTGCAAAAGGCCCGCAAAAATTATAAATTGTCAATTGACTTCCTTGCATAAAAGGAAGTATTTTAGTTATAATAAAGTTCGAAAATAACTTATTTCCCCTATGAAATCAAAAACTCAAATTATCAAGCAAGTTCTGACGGTTTTGGCATTAACCACATGCATGCTCATGGTATTCAGCCTTGTAGCACATGCGGAAATTAAAGCCGAAGGCCCTACATCAGTAAGTGACCTTACAGGTGGCCAGACAAGCTTAAAAGGATTAATCCTCACAATCGTGGATTACTTCCTCGGATTCCTCGGACTATTAGCTGTTATCATGGTAGTTTACGGAGGTGTTACCTACGTAAGTTCTGCAGGTAATGATGAAGCCGTTGGTAAAGCTAAGAAGATTATTATGTACGCATTGATTGGTATCGTTATAATCATGCTCTCATTTGTATCTGTAAACGCCATCTTGGGTGCAGGTACAGGAACAGGTGGATAATAACAAAAAGACCGCTTAAAAGCCTCCGCAAGGGGGCTTTTATTTTGCTGTTTTATTCCTCTATGCCGCCGCCATATCCTCCATCGTCCTTTTTTCTTTGGCTTCTTCCCTCACTGTCGCCATATCGTCTTTCACGATAATTTTATCTGCCAAAATTTCCAAAATATTTTTAGACGCGATAGCTCTTGTATCATATCTCAGCAAGCCCAAAAATCCTTTCGCCACAAAAATCTTTTTCAACACCATCGAATGATTATCAATGACAAAATCTATCACCTTTCCCAGATATTTGCCGGTCTTTGTCTCCACTCTGTTGCCAAAAATCTTTATTCCACTTTTTTGTACCTCATTTACTCTAAGGACATCATCGCCGTGAATAATTACCTCACGACTATGAATATGCAGCACGTCATGCCAGGAAATTACATCGATCGGCGTAATTATTAAATTTTTCCCGTGATCCACCACAAAAGCCAGGGCTTTACCCCTTTCAGGATCCATCACAAGGTCTTTTACTGTAGTTAAAGCCCTTAAACCGTCGTCTTCGACTACGGGCAAGCCTACAATTTTAGTATAAAATCTGTCCATGAACCCATTATACAAAAAAATCACTTAACAATCATCCACTTATTGGCTACAATCTCCCCGTTACTCCTATCGGGGTGTGGCGAAGTTGGCTATCGCGCATGGTTTGGGACCATGAGGCCCTGGGTTCAAGTCCCAGCACCCCGACCATCAAAAATTTTCGAAGAAAATTTTGATTTGCCTAAGGGCAAATCTAACGTTCGCGAAGCGAACAACCGACCATTTATAAATCGTATATATCTTTTAATCTTGGCCCGGGACTCGGAGTGCCGACTCTTCTCCTTCGCCATCCTTTTCTAAATTCTGCTTTATCCCAAGATCGCTTCATGAGCCAGCGCGAAAATAATTTACACAAATCGTCATCGCCGATATAAAAACCCACACCTCTTTGAGATGTAAACGCCTTTAAGAATACCTTAATTAACGTACTAAGATTTATCCCAAATTGGTCATAACACTTATTCTGAGCCATTTCGTATAGGTCTTCATTCATGCGAACAGTTAATTGCCTTTGTTCTTTCATAAACGAAAAATTAAGTTTAGAAAAAACTATAAAACTAACTAAATTGAATCTCAAGTTGAAATTCAGTTTTTAGTCCCCACCAGTCGCAATCCACCGATCACAAATATATAAGCCTTCGACCCCCTCTATCTACTCGAAATCCTTGTAAAAAAATACAGCAAAAATACAGCAAAAATTACAAGGAAGCCGGGGAGAAAGTGGGCTTCGGCAACACACTCAATTTTACAACTGCACTTTTATCTACAACTCCCCGCCCTGGAGTTTTTCCCCGAATTTGGTATATTCTCATAAATATTCAATTTCAGCATGGCGCTTTTTACAACATTATTCATCAAAATAATCCCACTCTACCTCCTTATATTTCTTGGCTTTATTGCCAATAAATCTTTTTCTGTAAATAAAGAAAGCATTTCACGTTTAATTATTTATATTTTTGCTCCGGCCATAGTGCTTCTCGGTACTCTGCAAGCCAAAGATAATAAAGAGCTTTTTCTCGTCCCGGTTATTTTTTTTCTTATAGGATCCACGATTTGTTTGATCAATTATTTTATAACAAAAAAATCCTGGCACGATGGCACGGAAAAAGTTCTCGCCTTCATGGCCGGCACCGGAAATGTGGGTTATTTTGGCTTACCGGTATGCTTAGCGATCATTGGAGATTTGGCACTTCCGGTGGTGGCAATGGTAAGTCTGGGGCTCATGATTTATGAAAATACTCTCGCTTTTTACATTGTCGCTCGTGCCACTCATTCAAAAGACGAAGCCCTTTCAAAAGTTTTTCGCCTTCCTCATCTTTACGTTTTTGCCATCGCACTCATTCTAAATTTTTTCAATTTCACTCCATCCAAAGAAGTTTTCGATTTTCTCGGCATGTTTAAAACAGTTTATTTTACTTTGGGAATGATGATTATAGGGCTTGGTTTAGCAGAAATTAGGCCTAGCCATATTGATTGGAAATTCGCCGCCATTTCGCTTTTTAATAAATTTATTATTTGGCCGGCAATTTTTCTCGGCATCATCTATCTCGATACGAATTATTTTCATATTTTCGATAAAACCATGCACGCCGCCTTGCTCATCGAAGCCTTGGTGCCGCTTTCCGTTAGCTCTGTTATTTATGCCACGGAATTAAAAGTTCAACCTCAAAAAGTGGCCTTAGTTGTAGCTCTTAGCACACTTATCGCTCTTTTCTATATTCCGATTTCAGTAAGTTTTTTTCTTCAATAAATGTCTAAAAAATCCATTCAGCCACGAGGTTTGAAGATGATGCTGCCTCACGGAGGACTTCCGGAATCTATTTCTCCTCATCTCTTAAACCTGATCGCCAAAACCGGCGGACCCAAAGGTCCCATCGGTCTGCAATTTATCGCTCAACCGGAAAAAGAAAAACGCTTTGCCAAAATCAAAGGTGGCCTAGACCCTCTCAATGAAGATCTTCACGAGATCGCGCCCGGCGTCATTTACAAATATCAGGGAAAAATAAACAAAAAAGGCCAAGTTATGCAGTACGGTCGTATCCTTTGGACTATCACCAGAACTTGCGCCAGCTATTGTCGTTTTTGTACACGTGGCCGTGAAGTGGGCCTCCCTCCTACTTATAAAACCAATTCAACCGCCACCATTGCTCACAAATTTTTTCTTTCCGATGAGGAAATTGCTCAGGTTTTCAATCTTCTTAAATCGCACCCCGAAATCAACGAAGTCATTCTCTCTGGCGGCGACCCTCTCACCGCCTCCGAGCCTTATCTTACAAAAATCATCAAAGGCCTCTCAGAGCTGCAAAAACAAGGCCATATAGACATTGTAAGAATAGGCACCCGCCTACCGGTTCATAATCCTGACGCTATCCAAAATTGGCACTACCGGCTTCTATCTGAGATCAAGAATCCCTACATTATGTTGCATATCAACCATCCCGCCGAGCTCACCGAAAAAACAAAACAAGTGCTTTATAATTTTCGCAAAATTTCCCTGGCCACCATTCTCGCTCAAACTGTTTTTCTGAAAGGAGTTAATGATTCGGCGGACACTCTGCACGAATTATTTATAAATCTCACAAAAGAAGGTATTAGGCCTTATTATCTCCTCAACAACGATCCGGTTTATTGGTCTCGTCATTTTACCGTGCCTATCAAACGCGCCGCCAAAATTTGGGGTAGCCTTCGTCCCCGCCTTTCAGGCATCGCCGATACCGCCAAATTTATCATTGATGTTGCTGACGGCTATGGCAAAGTGGCCATTCCAGAGGGGAATTCCTGGGATGTGGATCTTACGCATTATCGTGATTTCAAAGGCAAAAAGCATCGCACATAAAGACCCCGCATCCGCAGGGTCTTTTTCAAATTAAAACTATTTAGTTGGAACTGCCGGTGCTCCCAACATCTTGTTTAGATCAAATTTTTCAGCTCCAGCAGGAACTTCTACTTTCACATCTTTATTCAAATCGCCGACTGTATAAGCAGCTTTCAAATTCATCGCCATATTTCCTGTTTCCACACCTGCGGAAATTACGAGTTGACCTTCTGCTTTTCTAAGCATTTTATCATCACCACTCACCCATACATTACCTTTGAAATCCACCAAAGCCATCAATTTATCAAATTGGTCGAGATCTGTCTGTTGTGTAGTCTGTCCATTGATTTTTGCCACTTCTGTTACGTAGTTTTTCAAGGCTACCTTATCCAATTCCACTGAATATTTTTCAGCTGTGACATCTCCTACTTTGTCAGCTCCCTCATCGGTTATATTTTTGAAGAAATCAGTTTTTGCGATCAAATCTCTGATCTGTTTTTGTTGTGGAGTTAAATCTTTATCATCAACTGAAGAATTGCTTAGACTTGCGAAAGACTCAGGAGGTAAAGCGATTACCCACCACTTGTTCATAAATTGCGTAATAGCTGCCTTGTAAATATCTGGCACTCCATCCACACTAAATTTGCTTACTGAGAAGTAGAAATTTTTATCAGACAAACGCATTTCACCAGCTACACTCTGTTCTTTGCCTCCATCGATAGTTCCTTTTACGTCAGCCTTCAAAGTGAATTTAGGATTTTCTTTCACTCTTGTGTCGTAGACGCCACTGAAATCAGCATTTCCCTTGGCTTCCTGAAATTGAGCTTTGGCATCCTTTGCAGGAGTTACGCTGCCATCCAAAAGCACGTCATAACTTTCAGATTTTACTTTGAAAGAATTTGAAATAGCGGTCCTCACGGCTTCCTTAGCGGCCGTATTGTCTTTTGCACCAAACCAGGTGCAGCCTGTAAGTATTGTTAAAGTGGCCAATGCAAGCACGCCCACCTTTAACATCTTTGTGTTTTTCATAGGATTTTGTTAAAAAAATATTTTTATTAAAACGAAAAAATAGTATTTTAAATAAGGCTAAAAGTCAATGTTGGTGCTCTATTTGCGCGCTTTGATAACTTGATTTATCCACACTCCATCGGCGTAGACAAATTCTTCTTTTTCGATCGAGAAAAAGCATGATTCTAAAGCTTTTTTAACGTCTTCCGGCCTGTGATATTGCGATTTTATTACGATCTTTTCTCCCTCTTGTGTTTTTAATTTTGGCGGTTTCCTTTGATTAACATTTGTGACGACAAAAAATCCTCCCGGCCTAAGTACGCGATAAGCTTCCTCAAAAGATTTTTCTAAAGTATTTAAATGTACAATCACGAAAGCCGCCGTAACAATATCAAAACTATTATCTTCAAAAGGCAGTTTATCCATGGCTGCTTTAAAAGTTTTAACTCCCGGAACTTTTTTTTCTACTATTTTTAACATTTCTTCGGATACATCTGTCACGTACACTTCCCCTCCTTCATTTTTCAAGAATTTGGTCAGCCTTCCTGCCCCACAGCCGATATCCAAAACTTTTAATCCTTTTAATTTTCCCAGCATTTTAAAAACCACGTCTCCTTCAAAACTATCCAGATATTCATGGCTCTTTTCGTAGCTTGTGGCATAAAGGTCGTATCCTTCCGCTACTTCATGTAGGCGAGATTTGGTTTTGCCCTTGTAGGTCATATGGGTTAAAATTAGCTCGAAAATTACCTTATCATATCATTACAAAATTACCATGGGAGTAGGAGGAAAAAAACCGCCGATGAAAGAAATCGATGATACGCGTGGCGCCGGTCGCGATGAAGCTTTTGAAAATATTATAAGCCGAGTCAAAGCTGCCGGAGCGGAAATGGTAAAAGATGAGACGACTCCACTTTACGCTGAAATTGGTAATCAGGAATTTGAAGTTGGTTATGAACGTGTTGTTGAATTTAATCTCGCTCGTTTGGATTTCCGTCTCAGTCGTCGTGTGGAAACTCAAATTATCCAGGGAGAAAGTCATCAAAAGCACCTCGAGCCGGCCAATCCTCCGCGCGTCAAACTCACCCTTCGCCGCAAGCCCGACAATACTCAGGACTGGCAGGTAGTGGATTTGGAGGATATGTTTTAAAGCATTCTCTATCCCAAATATTGCCAATAACACTCTTGGCAATACACTTTATAAGGACTTTCCGCTGAGTAAGTGCTGACCATTTCTTTGCCGCACTTATCGCATTTACGCTTATAGAGTTTTCTTTCATTGCGCAAAGAAAGTCTTCTTTTTCTTCGGCAGTCTGGGCATATTTCCGGCTTTGGTAAACCTTTTTTCTTGTAAAATGCAAGTTCTTGCTGAATCATTAAAAATTCTTTGCTGCAACTTTTACATTTTGATTTTTCGCTGCCTGAGGTTGCATCTGCCATGTTAAAATTTGGTTATTGAATAGAAAATTCCATCATCGCGTTGCTGTCTTCATATGGATAAGTTGATGTTGGAAATTGCATGTATTCGCCGCTATCCATCATTTCTTTTTTTATCTGCTCCACTTTTTTGAAATACTCTTCTTTGCTGTATTGCTCGTTAAAAATGCAATATTCCGCGTGCTTCATCGTGAAGCAACCAAAGCAATCATGTGAATTGTGTAGACTTTCACAATGATCCAGATTTTGGCTGTCAAAACACGTGACGCAGAAATTGCAATTGTACAAATTCATCTCCGACATTACTTCGTAATTTAATTCAGAGCCATAATAAGAATTGCTCATATCCATGCAGTCCTTGAGCTCCACGGAGTTGTTGCAATAAAGAGAATCTTCGAGCTGTTTTGTATCAAAGCATTCATAAGCATTACGTGAATTATAGACATAATCACCTGTAGAATTTTCGTTGTTTAATTGATGAGTGTAAAAATGAGGAACGCTTAATTTTACCTGCTCCAGCATTTCGAGTAACTTTTCTCTGCTTAAATTCTTCTTCATTTCAGCTACTTTTTTGTCGTAATCTTCTCTGGAATATGGCTTATTTCCTATCATATATTTTTTTCTGCGCAGCCCGGTGCAGCCAAAACAATTATTGCAACCCATGCAGTCATAGCAATATTCGCAATCCATGCAATTGCTTAAATCTTGAGAGTAATTCACGTTATAAGATTCGATCACGTCCACGCAGTCATAGCAGAGTTCACATTTCTGACAATAATCACAATCAGTAGAATCTGTCGAATCATAAAGCCAGAAGCCATAATTACAGCTTTCATCATGTTCGCTACCAAAAAGCAGATAGGAATTTTTACAATTTCCTGTATAGCTCACGTACGGGCAATTCTCGCAATTCACTGATAAAAGTCCCACTCTTGGCTGCTTCAGTCTCACTTCCTCCATTTTCTTAATGTATGACATAATTTTAATATGTTAACGTATTTCATTCCATTGTTATCCATGACGTAAGTCCACGTGAATTTATACAGGTCGTGGTCCGGTGGTCGATCGGGTTTCCATCCTTGAGCCTTTACTTGAGCCAGATACCATTTTCCAACGGCATCATTTCTATTTAGATGCTCAATCATTTGCGCCGCTGTTTCGTCTCCATCTGATCCATTCCAATACACAATTTTTCCCGGATGAAACGCTCTCAAAGATTTTACTAATGAGGCAGTTTCGCTATCTGGGCCTTCTCGCTGTCCAAGTATAGATTCCAGCATATTTGAATTTTTTATAAAGTACACTTTTAACAGTGTTAAATTCTTACATAATTCCGACAGCTTGTCAATTTGCATACTTAATTGCTTGATTTTTAATCTTCAATCTGTAAAATAAAGCTGTCGACAATATTCCGACAACCAAGAATTTAGCAGCACTCGCTTTTAAACTTAGCCCGTAGTGAATATTGAAACTGCTTTCCTTGTAAAAATATACAGCAAAAATACAGCAAATTTTACACAGAGTGACAACGGAAGTTCTTCAGACGGCACTCTAAAAAATATTTAAACATATGATCCTCGAAACCCTCCGCAAAATCGGCTTCACGGAAAAAGAAGCCAAAGTATACATTCAGCTGATTCGCCTCGGCCCTCAGCCGGTTTCCACGATTGCCGCCAAAGCTGAAATCAATCGCACCACCACCTACGACATCATCTCCACTCTCACAAAAAAAGGCCTAATCAGTTCAATAAAAAAGGGCTCTATCACCTACTTCAAAGCCCTCGATCCAAAAGAGCTTCTCAATTATCTTGAGCGCGAAAAATCGGAAGAAATTAGAAAAATTGAAAAACAGCAAAAAGAAATCACTGCCCTCCTCCCCGCCCTCATTTCTCTCGAAAATCCTGAATCCACCAAGCCGAAAGTTACTTTCTACGAAAGCGAAAAGGGTCTGCGCCAAGCCTACGAAGACACTCTCACTTCTTCAGAAACCATTCTCGCCTACGCCAATGTAGAGGAAATGCACAAAGGTTTGCCGAACTTTTTTCCGGATTATTATCAGCGTCGCGGAGTGGAAAAGAAAATCCACATCAAAGCCATTTGTCCAGACAATAAAATTTCTCGTGAACGCCATAAATATGATAAAAAAGAGAATCGCGAAATCATGCTGATCCCCGCCAAAGAATATGACTTTTCTCCCGAAATAAACATCTACGACGACAAGGTTCTTTACGCTTCTTGGCGCGAAAAAATGGCCATCATTATTAAGTCGAAAGAAATCGCCGACTTCCACAAAAAAATGTACAAACTGGCTTGGGAATCAGCGAAGCACAAAGCGAAGTGAAGTTACCCCAAAATCTTCTTCGCCCACCCTTCCATCTCGGCTTCTTCTTTGTCCGTATTATGATCTAATCCCATGCAGTGCAAAAGTCCGTGTACAAACAAAATAGCCAATTCTTTCTTCAAATCATGACCCTTTTCTTTGGCCTGTCTTTTGGCCGTATCCATCGAAATAAAAATGTCACCCACGATTATATCACCTTCTTCATGTTCATATTCCGTCACTTCCAAATACGCAAAAGAAATTACATCCGTAGGCTTGTCTTTTTTGCGATACTCCTTGTTCATCGCCTGTATTTTTTTATCACCTACAAGCACTAAATCTATCGTTCCATCTCTTTTAAGAAGTTTTTTATCTATATCCTTTTTCATCACTTTATAAAGTTTTTCTACATACTTTTTGAAAAATGCCGCGCCTATTTTTATCTTTGTTTCATTATCAAAACCAAATTTTAACATAAATGTTTATTTAATTTATTTAAGCCATAAATCTTCATAAGTCGCCCACTTTTTATCATCCATTGCCCAATAAGGATATATCGCCACTCCGGCAAAATTTTTCTCTTTGCTGCGAATATTATTGAGTCCAGCAATCACGCCTTTTAACCCATTTTCCACATTTTCGATGTCAGGGTCAAAACTTTGTGTTTCATCGTCGTATGAGGGAATACCTATAAACACTTCCTTGTCTTTAAGTAGTCTGGTTAGCCAGATAGTTTGCTCTTTCACAAGCCATTTATACAGCCAATGATCCTTAATGCTGGTATCATATGCCATGGCTACGATCTGATCCGCATATTTTGCCACATTCAGATAATTTACCTGTGTATTGTAATTTTTAAATTTATGAAAATTTTCCATCATCCATACCGCGGAATTTGGAATGAATTCGGCCAAAGCCACTGATAACTTTTTATCTTCATGTAAAGTTTCACGTGTCTCCTTTAGCAACTTTATAAAATCCGCGTCATCATCCCATACCGGCTCGATATCAAAATGTATTCCATCAAACCCAACCAGTACCGTTAAAATTGTTGTCTGAGTGGTAATGGAATGCCTTACTTTTTCATCACTCAAATCGATTTTATTTCTTATTTGCCCCAGCCATGCCTGATAATTGATGTTTTTATCCAGAGATTTTGCCTTATCGATAAAAGCCACCGCGTAACTGTAAGTTCGTGGGTCTATTGAGCCATCGGTTTGCAGTGGTCCGGTATGTACAAAAACAGTATCAATTTTATATTTGTGCAGAGTACTCACCAGATTTGCCACGTCTACATCGCTTTTGTATTCTCCCACCCATTCGTGGCCAATCCATACTGCATTATGATCTTTATTGAAATGGGAACCTTTTTGGCCAAGATAAACTCCCATTATGAAATACCAGAAAAGCGCTAGGGCCAGTGCTAATACCGCAAAAAATAACGTCCACATCCAATTGATTTTACCTTTTATTTTCATGATAAAATTTTTTCTAATGCATCATACACTATGACCCCATAAGCTGTCGCCACATTCAAAGAATTTGCCCTGCCAAGCATAGGAATTTTTACCGCCCTATCCACCAATTTCATCACATTATCCGCCACGCCATTCACTTCATGTCCCAAAACAAAACACACAGGAAAATCATAATCGGCCTTATAATAAACTTCTGCCTTATGCGCAATTTCCACCGCCACAATTTCCACTCCTTTCTTTTTCAATTCTTTTACAACTTTCACGACCGACTCACTATATTCCCACGGCACAAGCTCTTCCGCGCCCAAAGCCGTTTTGCTTATCTCCTTACGCGGCGGACACCCGGTAATGCCACACAGGTATATCTTTTCCACCAAAACCGCGTCAGAGGTCCTAAAAATAGCTCCTACGTTATATAGGCTTCTGACGTTATCCAGAATTACATAAATAGGATTTCTTTTCTTCTTTTTTACTTTTGAAACGGAAGGTTTTGTCTTCAAAATTTCCTTATGACTTAGCTTTTTCATCTTTTTTGCTGTTCTTTAGATAATCAATAGTCCTGGTCATTATATCATCCAATTCCTTTGCTGTAATATTATCATTTGGTCTGAAGTAATCTCCTTTATCGATAATTTTATTTTCCACAGCAAAATTTACATATCGCGGATACCACCACATACTTGGAACCATGGCATTCACATCGGAAAAATAACTCTTTTGATTCAATAAATTTTGATACGAACCCAGAGAGGAAATCAATTCAAATTGATATTTAGGTTCAACCAAATCCGTCGCTCCCAGAATAATTTTCAAAGCTTCGATTCTGGTAATTGGCAATTCAGGATGGAAAGGGCTATTTTTTTCGTTTAAAAAGCCATTTGTTAGGCCCAGCATAGTGGCGATATTCACGTCTTCATAATAAGCGTCATTTTCCGAAACATCAGGATACAAAATTAAATCCGGATGTAGTTTTATGTTATCGAAACCGGACATCGCCAAGAAATTGAAAAAGCAGAATTCTCTATGTTCATAGCAGCTTTTGATCAGGTCCTTCTTTGTTTTTTTAATCTCAAGACGATCAATCACATCTGTAATGAATTCCCCCCTTGTTACCTTCTGGTCATTCGATTCCATTATGGCTCTTAATTTGCCAAAGGGTTTATTATTGCCAAACATTGCATAAACTTTTCCATTATCCACAGAATTGTCTCCATCGGCATATCTTGCTCCCACGATTAAATCATTAGCGCCATCACCATTAAAATCACCAACGCCCAATGCCGAGCCAAACCAGTCATCGGCATGTTCGCCGTGAATTACTGTATCGTATTCATGCTCATTAAGAGTGTAATGACTCTTTAATTGATCCTGACCACTATAAATTACATAAACACTGCCCTCCTCTTCACTATTGCCTTCACCTATTCCCGGAGCTCCGATAATGACATCAGCCTTGCTGTCCCCGTTTAAGTCCTTCAAAAGCACGCTTTCACCCAGAAAGGCTTCCCCTATCGGGCCATCTATGACCGTATCGGCGAATTTTTTGGGAAATCTTTTTGAGCCCAGGAATATGGACACTCTGGCATCTTGTCTATTCCCGTTATAAGGGAAAGTAGACACCAAAAGGTCGTCATATTTGTCGTTATTGACATCCCCTGTGTCCATAGCAAATCCAAACCAGCCCTTTTCTACCGTACCGGTAATAAAATTCTCATAAGAAGATGTCCGCGAAGAGTAAGGCGTATAATTCACAATATATACTTTTCCTACCTGTTTTTTGTCATCATCGTCGGCGGTATATGCTCCTATCGCGATGCTGTTTTTTTGTTGAGAAATCAAGTGTCCCCCACTTATAGAGGAGCCAAAATGTTCATTTAAACCTTGAGCCTGAAAAACATAATTAGGCACATTATTAAATCCATATCTTGACCCAAAATAAACATAAACCGCCCCCGATTTTTTCATTGAGCCGGCGGTAGCCAAAGGTGCTCCAACTAATAAATCTTTAATACCATCGTTATTTACATCCAATACATAGGTAGACAGTCCAAACTGGTCTCCATCGGCCTGTCCAGACAGGCTGGTTATACCGCTAGTATAGGCAAAATTCGGCTGTTGAATACCCAAGCGAGTAGACACCTGACTACGCATGTTTGGACTTCCGTATATTATGTAAACTTTACCATTTCTAGAGGTTCCAATGGTTTTGGCGTTATAGGCGCCAACGGCAATATCGTCGTAATGATCGTTATCGAAATCCCCTACAACTATTGATGTTCCCAATTGATCTCCTGATGATTCTCCATAAAATTCCATAAATCTCTGCGGAGTATTCTTATCCTTGCTACCAAAGGTTATTCTGACTGAACCATTCCATTGATTGTCGTTTTGAGATGAGAAAGGGGAGCCTGTCACCACATCCTGAATCCCGTCATGGTCAAAGTCGCCTACGGCAATTGTCGCCCCCATCTGTTCTCCTGCGCTTGAGCCGGTGAGTACGGTTTTATCCATTTCTAAGGGTAAATATGACTCAAAGGTAAGTTTGAGGGCAAAGGCCGATCCGCCTACGCCTAAAAGCATCAAAAACAGACTCAAAAATCTGATTAAAAATATGGATTTTGCTATTTTGGTTTTAGACATTTATTTAGGAATGGGATGTTTAAGGTACACCTATTATGAGGTCGAATTTTTTTAAAGTCAAAGTAGACAAAACTGGACACTAATAGACAATGATAGTAGACTCTGGCCAGTCTCTGTCTACTCCTTGTCCATACATAGACTATAGACACTAATAGACAATCTTAATGGAATTGATTGATGCACAAAAAGCCTATAATTTAAGCCGTGAATCGGCAAGTAGACTTCTGAAAGTGTCCATAAGGACGCTAGACAGATACATTCGTTCTAAAAAAGTGTCTACTCGTATTGTTGACGGAAGAATTTGGCTTAATAAAGGGGAGTTGGAGGCATTTAAGATTGGAAAGGGTGGAGTTATTAGAGTAGACAGCGGATATGTGTCTACTGATTCCGTGTCTATGGACAATGTTGTGGACAATATGGACAATGTCGAAGTTTTTAGTCAAGACAATGTCCAGACAGTGTCTACAAAACAGACTAGGACGCGCCACCAAAACAATGAGGAAGCATATAAAAATTTATACGACGAGTTGCGTAAAGAGCTGGAAGAAAAGCAGGGGAGATTGGAGATTGCAAACTATCGCGTGGGGCAGCTTGAAGCTCAGCTTCGAAGTAGTGTTCCAATGCTCGAATACCATCGTGAAAAATACGAAACAAAAAAAGTCGAAGATGATCTGAAAAATAAAATTAACGAATCTGAGAATCTGACAAAGAGATTGTCCTTAAGTTTAAAATACGAAAAATTCAGTAAGCGCATTTTTCTTATCATTTTGCTCATAATTTTGGCTCTCCAGCCTCTTTGGCTTCTTTTGCACTTCAGTCCATCTTGATAATATCTCTTGTGACGATGCTGGCTTTGATATTCGGAAAAGCCTTTTTTAATCTATCGAAAATTCCGCCGGGGGCCTGTACTAAAGAAGATAAAGTTAAAGATTCTCCAATAGCCTCCACCGTGTAAGGACTGGATAAAATACTACCATTCAGAAGAATTTGTCCTTTTGGCAAAGTATCAAATCCTGAAGTGTTATTTACAATTCTTATTCCATTTACAGATACAGCTTGTGCCCCGGAATTAAAGAATTCATTTACCAAATCTATCATCCAGGGAGTAGAGAAACGCCCATCCAATGTGATGGTGACCCCCGGACCAAATATCGCCGCTCTTCCGCTAAGCTTTGTATATTCATTGATTTCGTCCTGAATTGCGGTTAAAGCCTTGCCCTGATCGTTTAGCTGGGAGACAGTATCTTCCAAATCGCTAACTTCGGATTTCAAATCTTCATTTTTATCTTTTAATATCTTAATTTCTTGGAAGATATTGCTTTTGCTGTCGCGTTGGAGGGAATCATTTACATTGCCAAAAGAATTGATCTGTAAAACTACAAAAAAACTTAGTATCATCGCCGTTCCCAAAATAAAGATTTTTCTTTCAGAAATCATTTTTTTACCAGATTAAGATAATTGGATTTTAAGTCTCCATTGTAAATTCCTATGGTTATGCCGCTTTTTTTCGCGATCTCAAAGCTGATGTTTGATTTGGCTCTGCGATCATAAATATCGGATAACAAGTTCTTGTTCAGCAGTCTTTGAAGCATCATATCCGTATCTCCTATCGCGCTGATAACGAATGGGGGAGCTATATGGGAATTATTTACCAAAATTGTGGTTCCCACAGATGAAATAGGACTGTTTGCCACGACGCGCTGATCGTTAATAGAAATGGCATCCGCTCTTGCCGCATTGAGTAAATTTACCACATCGCGCAAATCTGATGCTTGAACCAAATTCGTATCGTTGATATCGGTTTTTTCCGCTCTGGTTAAAAGATGTCCATCATCCAGAGTTATTTCCAGCCCCGGACCGGATAATTCGGTTAGCCCCATCTCCTTTTTTAGATCTTCAAGCAAAGAAAAATTTGCAGTTTCAGTTCTGGTTTCTATCTTGTTTTGTGCCGTTTCCACGTCTTTGCGCAAAGACACAATTTTACTTTGCAAATATGATTGTTCATCCAGATAACTTTTTAGTAAATCTTCTTTGGCTTTTACCTCATCGCTTGGGAAGTTTAATTCCAAAGGAGCCTTGCTTAAAAACTGCCAAGTCAAAAGCAGCCCGGCCAGCAAACCTGTAGTGACAAACGTAAAAATAAAGGACCTATTCATCATTTTGATTTAAAACGCCCCAATAGTAACGTCCTTGCTATGATCTGTCCAGCAAGGTAGACTGATCGCATGATTGCACTTTTTGATTCAGGTTACGGCGGACTGACGGTCCTAAAGCCAATTCTAAAGGCTTTGCCGGAATATGATTATATTTATCTCGGCGATAGCGCGCGCGTGCCTTACGGCAATCGTAGCCCCGAAATGATCAAGAAATTCGCCGAAGAGGCAGTGGAATATTTGTTCAATAGGGGAGCGAAGCTCATTATTTTTGCGTGTAACACGGCATCCAGTGTCGCCCTGAGACATATTCAGCAAAAGTACTTAAAAGGCGCTCAGGAGCAAAATAAAAAGGTTTTGGGGGTAGTGATTCCCATGGCCGAAGAAGTGGTAAAGGTGACTAAAAATAATAGAGTCGGAATTATCGGTACCCGCGGCACAGTCAGTTCAAAAGTTTACGACAAGGAAATTGCCAAACTTTCTCCAAATATAAAATTATTTTCGGCCGCCGCGCCTTTGCTCGTACCGCTGATAGAAGAAAACTATCATAAAATGCCGGAAGCAAAAACTATTCTGAAAAAATATCTCCTTCCACTCAAAAGTTGTAATATTGATACTTTGATTCTCGGATGTACTCATTATCCTCTGATGCTCAAAGAAATTCAGAAAATAATGGGCAAGAAAGTGAAAGTCCTATCTTCAGGAGAAGTTACCGCGGCCAGTTTAAAAAATTACCTTGAACGTCATCCTGAAATTGAAAGTAAATTAAGCAAAAAAGGCACCCGCACCTTCCTCACCACCGACAATCCGGAAAGATTCAAAGAATTCACCGAAAAAAATCTGCACTTTAAAATAAGGATACCTGAGAAAGTAGAGCTGTGAAGACTGCCACGTGAATTGCGAAATTCAAGTTAGGGCTTAAAACATAGATAATTAGCCAGTTTTATTTAAAAAAAGTTCGCATAAAAATCTGTGCGCGCGCACAGATTTTGGTCGTTTTTTTGGCTTACGTAAGTCGTTTCACTCTTTAAAATCAGAGCTTTAAGGCTGCTTATACGAACTTTGCTAAGATCTATTTTGCCCTTATTTCCGCTCTATCGTTCCCAGAGATCTATTCTCGGCATAGTCCTGAATCGTATTTTGCCCCCCTACTCCCACTCAATTGTTCCCGGTGGCTTATTTGTGATGTCATAAAATACACCTGTCACACCTTCCACGTCATGCAGCCTCTTTACCAATTCTTCCAATTTGCCCATATCCATCTGATAAAAATTCGCCGTCATCGCTTCTTCGCTGCACACCGGACGCAGTACCAGCGATTCACCGCCCCCATTTATGCCCACCGGAACAAGCACAGTAGGGAATTGCCAAATCTCTTTATCGGCACCAATCTCGATTATGTAGTCCATGACTAGTTTATCGGCTTTTTGAATAGTCGAAATTCTTTGCTCCGTTAGGTACGAATCCACCACATTAAAATTATCAAAATGATCTGGGAAAAGTCCCCATACCACCCTGTTTATTTCCGGAAATTGATTAGTCAACTGGGTAGACAGCTTGGATAGGCTATCCCAATCAGTTGGCTTGCCATAGACCACAAGGGGGTGTTTGTAAGTACGTTCGTCACCCTGTACGCCCACGCTTTTTATCGGCAAAATTCGTCCCTTCATACCCTTTTCCGCCAAGAATTCATTTATTCTTTTTTCCGCCTCTTCCACTCCAGCCGGATAGTCCTGTCCCTTCGCGCACAAAGTTCTCACCGCCAGACCCGGTCCCGGGAAAGGATGTCTCGCTACCATTTTTTCCACTAGTCCCAATTTTCTACCAACCTGTCTTACCTCGTCTTTGTAGAGTTGCATTAAAGGTTCAATCACTTTACCTGCTTCTGTCATTTTTTTAATTCTCTCAACTTGATTATGATGAGTTTTAATTTTATCCGCGTGTTTGGTGCCACCACTCTCGATCGTATCCGGATAAATTGTACCCTGACCGAGCATCCACTCCTCAGGATTCAAGTTTAAATCATTGGAAACCTTAGCCTGAATATCTAAAAACAAATCTCCAATAATTTGCCTCTTCTTTTCCGGCTCATAAACGCCTTTCAGCGCTTCAAAATATTCTTTGCTCGCGTCGTATACATGTAAATTTGTCACACCCACAGCCTTTAGAGCCGCCTCCACTTCATTGCGTTCATTCATTCTCATGAAGCCGGTATCTACAAAGAGACCATATACTTTTTCCGCGCCAACTGCCTTCTCTAAAAGTAAATAAGCCACAGTGCTATCCACGCCTCCACTAATCATTAAAAACACTTTTCTCGTTCCGACTTTCTCTTTAATTTCTTTCAAAATATCTTCAATATAACTATCAATACTCCATTCACGTTTCGCGCCAGTAGCTTCCACAAAACTTTCGAGGATTTTCATTCCGCAAGGTGTATGAGTTACTTCCGGATGGAATTGTAGACAAAAAATATTTTTCTTAAAATCAGCCATTGCAGCGATTGGACAATCGTCTGTTGAAGCAATCAAAGTAAATCCGTCGGGCATCTTTACAACCTGATCGAAATGGCTCATCCACACTTTTTCATCTTCTTCTACGTCTTCAAAAACTCCTTCTCTTTTTTCAAAATGAACTACCGCTGAACCATATTCTCTTACTTTTCCTTTTTCCACTTCGCCGCCAAGAGTATAAGCCACTAATTGATGACCATAACAAATAGCTAAAATTGGAATACTCATTTCGAAAATTCCTACATCGCACTTGGCACTACCGGGCGCATTCACGCTCGCCGGGCCACCAGATAAAATAATGCCTGAAAATCCTACTAGTTTTTTAGCATCCACTGCACCATCCAAAATTTCACTATACACGCCCAGTCTACGAATACGATTGGCAATCAGATGCGCATATTGTCCTCCAAAATCTAAAACTGCAATTTTATCCATAGGCCACCATTCTATATAAAAAAACATTAATTGCAAAATTTGCTTATTTCGCATAGAAATCCTAATATCAAACATATGATCACCGACCAAAAAAAATATTACAATTCTCTTCGAGAACGTTTTCTTGATTTCTTCGAAAATAATAAAAATGTACAAGTTTTTATTTTTGGTTCCAGTGCTACCTCAGATAAATTTGGAGATATAGACGTTGGCATCATAGGAGAGGTAACTGATCAAGAAATTCACCAGTTAAAAGATTATTTTGAGAATTCCACTTTCCCATTTTTCGTCGACATAATTAATTTGAACAATGTTGAAGATTCCTTCAAAAACAATGTTTTAAACAACAAAGTGATATGGATCAAACGCTAGTCGACGATCGCAACGAAACCACCCACGCCTACGGCGAAAAATTCGTAAAAGTATTATATCCAAGAATAAAAGTATACTTTGAGCTTATGAACAAGATTTATGGAACAATTCCCCGTGTCGACCCGAACCTGTAAAGGCTCCTTTATTGCTCATCTAAAGTACGGTATTGACAAAAACGACACTTTAAGTGTAAAATAACTACTAATTTTTTTATTTAATTTATATGGAATTCAATCAATTACCAGACGATTTCGATAGTGAGCAAAAACGCCAAACAGAATTTGATTCTCGGGAAGCAAAACTAACTTTTGACGCAAAAAATCTTATTGAACTTGCCAGGAAAAGATCAAGAAGACTTGGAGTAAAAGTAGATCCTACTCATTTAATTCAAAGAGCCGATGACGATGTATATGCCTTATGTGCAGCGATATTCAAAGAAGAAAAGCAAGTAACGGCAAATACTGCCGCACCCTCAGCACCGGAATCAGTCGAAGTAGATCCACGCCTAACCACCTTCTGGGAGGATTTTGATGCCGATCCGGCTTTGAAATCTAAAATTTCTTGGGCTGAAATTCAGACTCGCTTACTCGCCAACGAAGGCCACTATCTCGCTCTTGCACAAGCCATGGAACAGGGTGGTCAGTTATTTGGTGTTGATAAGCAAGGTAACCCGCTAATTTCAGACCGTGGAGATGAGCCTGTGATGAAAGGAATGAATTATAAAAATACTCGTGATAGAGTTTTGTGGAAACATGATAGGAATGATATTCAAGGCAAAATGATTATAGATGAAGCTGGCAAGTCAATCGCTACAGGTTACGAAATGTTCCCATATGTTGGTGATTATGGAAAGAGTGACGAAATTAAACAATATGAAACCCATACCGGAAAACATTTTGTACAATCTCCAGACCAAAAAGAATGGCGTTCATCTTGGTTGGAATCTGGTAAACATCCATCCTGGCCTCGTAATGTAAGCTCCCGTCTGCGCGACGGGGATTCTAGCGTCGGCAATGACTATCCGTACTTTGAGTATGCTGATCGCGGGGTGCGTCGCCTGCTAAGGGTTGAGAAAGCTGCTTAGTATTTGTTCTTTAATTCTTTCAAAGGCTTAATCTTCGCAACATCTCAAGTTACAGAGGCATGATTAAACAGCACTGCAATAAAAAGAAACTCAAAGAACTCAGTTGGAATCTACAAAGCATAATTGATAGTTTACAGTAAACCATCAACCATAAACTACTTTTTTCCTTTTTTTACCTTATCCTTCGCTTTTTCCATGAGTTTTTTCTCTTTTTTTGAATGTTCTTCTAGCGGCCTCAACAAAGGAAATAGCACCGCATCTTTCAAATTCTCCTGACCAGTCAAGAGTGTCACCAGCCTATCCACGCCCATACCCCAACCGGAGGCACAAGGCATGCCGTGTTCCATTGCCAATAAATATTCTTCGTTCATCATCATCGCTTCTTCATCACCACCGGCTTTTGCCAAAGCTTGGTTTTCAAAACGCGCTCTCTGATCTGTAGGATCCACAATTTCACTATAAGCATTAATTACTTCCCAAGTATTCACAAGGAGCTGGAACGTGTCGCACATTCTCGGATCTTTATCGCTTTTACGAGCCAAAGGCTTTGTCGCCAAAGGATGATTTGTCACGAAAGTTGGTTGAATTAATTTTGGTCGAGAAACTTTTTTATAAAGTGAATCTACGAGATTTCCATAACCCAAATTTTCCATATCATCGATCACAATTCCCTTAGCTTTAATCTCAGCAAGAAGGGGAGTAGCCTCATCATATTTCAGAACATCTATGCCACAATCTTTTTCAATAATTTTTGTGAAACCCACTCTAGGCCATGGAGCTTTGAAATCCACCTCCACTTCATTACCATCACGATCTTTGATTTTTACCACGGTGGTGCCGGTAAGTTTTTTCAGCATATATTCAAACATTCTCTCCGTGAATTTCATATTATCCTCGTAATCCCAGAACGCACAGTAGTGCTCAATCATGGTAAATTCCTGCAAATGACTCGGGTCCATTCCTTCATTTCTGAAACATCTCGCCACTTCAAAAGTTTTCTCGAAACCGCCTACTAAAGCCATTTTCTGCCATAATTCTCCTCCGGCAATTCTCAAATAAACATCGATATCGAGCGCATTATGATGAGTTTTAAAAGGTTTGGAAGCCGCGCCGGAAGAGACATTTTCCAGCACCGGAGTTTCAATTTCCGTAAAACCTTCAGACCAATAAAATTCGCGCAAAGCCTTCAGTAAATTACTGCGGAATACAAAACGATCCAATGACGCGCGATTCATTGTAGTATCCAAATATCGCTGACGATAAATCGTTTCCTGATCTGTTACTCCATGCCATTTTTCCGGTAAAGGACGCAAAGCTTTTGAAAGCAAAGTAGTATTATGAACAAGCAAAGTCACTTCACCGTGACGTGTTTTAAATAGCTCTCCTTCCACGCCAATAAAATCCGCTACATCAATTTTTCTCAAAAATTTATATTTATCATCACCTACAAATTCCTTCATGAAACAGATCTGAACCTTGCCGCTGAAATCCTGCAAATTAGCAAAAGCCAATTTTCCATGATCACGGAAAGTCATAATACGACCGCAAAGACTAATCAGTTTTGGCACCGGTCCCACTATCATTTCTTCCACTGCTCTTAAAGTGGATTTTTCAGCTAATTCAACAGCCGCTGCTGCAGTATGAGTTCTCTCATATCTATCAGCATAAGGAATAACTCCAGCCTCACGGAGAAGCTTCAATTTCTGCAACCTAACATGATACTCATTCAAATTTTGTTCTTCCATAAAGTTTCAAATCAATTTTTGCCACAGAAGTATAGGAGATCAGAGCAGAATGAGCAATTCAAGAAAAGGCTACAAGCACTTGACGTAATTGCTAAAAACTCGTAAACTACACGACCAATATATAAATCACAAATCTTATGGAACACCAACACACACGTAAAGAATTTGCAGATGATGAAGCTGGTAAACAAGAAAAACTCGACTTTGATGCTGAAAATTTAGTAGCAAAAGCTAAAGACGCTTTGAAAGAGACAGGAGTGGCTGAGCCTAAAAATGAGCAGATTATGGCAGCGGTGAATTTTATCGTTGGTGCACACAGAAAAGATCTTAATACGGCTGTAGAAGGCACAGACCAGACTTTGGCAAAAACCATAGAAGCTAATTTGTATAGTAAAGAAGAGAGAGCAAAATTGGAACAAACACGTGCAAGAGAAGGTGTCAGAGCTGAATACGAAACTTTTATTGATGACTCAAAATTGTCTGAAGCAGATGCATTGAAGCTGAAGGAAATGATGAGCGAAGAAAATTATCAGCTTGCAGTGGATGCTGCAAAAGAACTTAAAGCTATTAAAATCCCAACTTTCGAACAAATTGCTAGAGAGTTGATGACCTACACACCTGAAAGATTGAAAGAAATTTGTGTAATAATGGAAAAACCGGAAATAGTGATTGAATCAGATCAGAGTTTCACGGATACCATAAATGAAGCGGATGAAAACAAGCACTACACAGCGGCAGACGGCAAACCACAGGAAAATACTTATGTTAATAGCGAATCAAATTCTCCATATAGAAATTTAAAAAAACCTGGCAAAGTAAAAATTAAAATCACTGATGGAGTGGTTCATCCAAAACAATTAGATGGCGTTTCCACAAGATTAGGTGAAAGAAGAGACCACCTGACTGCAAAATATTCAGCTAAAAATATGACTCACATCAGCCCTAATGGAATGGCTGCTCTACGTCAGCAATCGTTAATAAGAGCACAGAAAGCTAATGATAAAAGTTTGATAGTAGATAACTGGGAAGAATGGGTAACGAAAAATATTCCTGGAACGGTCACCTTTATTGATCCTAGTGAGTTGACAGAATCCACGCTTGTTGCGTATTCCGTTTTCTATTCCGACTTTCGCCGGGCTTTCTTCTACGCCAACCTTCCGGACGTTGAGCATGTTCGCGCTCGCGGGCGTGCCTCGATGCAGGTTTTGGAAATTTAGTCTTTAAACTTTAGCCCTTCTTTAAATTCTTATTTTTATTTTTGAGTGCGGTTTGCTATTGTGGTAGCAACGGTGAATAGTCACCCCGCCTTGGCGGGGCTACCGTTCACATGAGCGCACATTCAATGGCACCAGCTCACGTCAATTATGACGCAATGAGAAATGCCTGCGTGACCATACATAAAGCAAATAAACCTGCACGTGTGAGTCAGTTTTACCCCGCCGTGGCGGGGTGAAAAATGCAAACCAATGCAAGTTATCCGGTTGAGACTGGGTAATGTTTACAGACAAAACTGATCATCAAAACGCTTGTTGCGTATTCCAATTTCAATTCCAACAATCGCCAGGCTAACTTCAACGCCAACAATCCGAACAATGAGAATGATAACGCTCGCGGGCGTGCCTCGGAACGGGCTTGTTTGCTTTGTTTAACTTTGTACTGATTTCAGCCAACCACCTAACATCCGGCCTATTTCAGCTAGTTTTGATTGAAGTTGGAAAAGTTTGGTTTCATTTACTAATTTAAATTCAAGTAAAAGGCGAAGTTTCAAAATACTTATTTCCAGTTTTCCCATGCCTTTGAGTAGGTAGGCGGATTTGAGAGTTTTTGGCGCACTTTTGGCCATGACCAGAATTTTCTAGACCTATTCCCAGGGAATATTTCCAACGCTTTTCGAGTTTAGTATGAAGCTCTATAATATCTTTGTAGGCTTCATAAGTTTTATTTATGATCGGTAGTGAATCCATAGATTTAAGTTTAAAAAATATTTGGGTAAGCTGGAGACAATTTAGAAAAGGCAAAAAGGCCACTGATGAATTGCATCATTTTCAGTATTATCTCGAGAAAAATCTTTATAATATTTTTCAGGATCTCAATTCCGGTAAATACAGACACGACAGCTATATGAGATTTATTGTGAACGATAACAAGCGCCGCGAAATCTCGGTTGCTAAGATCAGAGATCGTGTCGTGCACAGATTGGTCTACGATTATCTGGAAAAGATCTACGACAAGACTTTTATTTATGATGCTTGGTCTTGCAGAAAAGGGAAAGGTTTGCTTGGAGCAATTGAAAGAACTGCTTGCTTTCTGAAGCGCTCTGTTACACACACACACACACACACACACACACACAGCGCGAAGCCATTTTCTCTATATTTGGAAATGTGATATAAAAAAGTTTTTTGACAGTGTGGATCAAGAAGTTTTGCTTAAAATTCTTTCATTTCGCATCAAAGATACTGCAAGTTTAAACCTTCTCAAAGAAATAATTTTCAGTTTTACTACAGTCGGGGATGAAAAAATTGGCATGCCAATCGGCAACCTCACCAGTCAGATTTTTGCCAATATTTATTTGAATGAATTGGATAGATTTGTGAAACATAAGTTAGGTGCGAAGTCTTATCTTCGTTACGGCGATGATTTTATCATCGTTGAAAATAATCTAGAAAAATTGAGATTATTCCGCACTCGCACCATCAATTTCTTGAATAACACACTCAAGCTGAGCATTAATCCCAAAAGTGACAAAATTCTCAAACCATCTCACGGCCTCCATTTTCTAGGGATCAAATTCTGGCCTTCCGGCAGAAACTTAAACAAAAGAAGTCTCTTACGCGCCCATATGAGGCTCAATTCCAACAATCTATCTAGCTACAATGGACTAATAAAAACTCACTGCAACAAGAAACAGCAAAAATATTTCAACTGGCTAGTTTTCGAGAAATTAATTAGTTAGCTTTCGTCACAGGGTACGGGGCTTCCTAGGAAGTTGGTGCAATCTGTAAATTTGCAAAAAACTAAAAGTTTGCTAATGTATAGCCGAAAAGACTTTCGGCACCGTGGTTTATATACCACAACTAGCGGAAGGTCTTTTTTTATGGTTGCTTAGTATTTTTCTTGATTTTCCTAAAATAGTTTTTTATAATACATACGAAAAGACTTTCGGCACCGTGGTTTATATACCACACACTAGCGGAAGGTCTTTTTTTATTTTTGTTCTGGAAAACAAGAAATAAACCATTTTGTGCCGGATTTTTTCTCCTCTTTAATTTGAACAAAAAATAGTTCTTTTTCTAAGCTCAATCCTGCAAATCTATGCAGTGTCTCCCTACTTTTATTTGGATTATCTTTTGAGACAGGAGGGATTCTGGATTTTCTAATTAGCTCTATCGCGCATGGCAAAAACCGCATCCTTCTAGTACGGTCTGCTCTATTTTCTTTTGAAAAAAGATGATGCCAAAACAATTCTAAAAATATTTTGCTTTTGTTGAAATATGGAGACCTTACATAAGTTTTTCTCTTTGTAGACAACCGAATTTGGGCATAATACTTAAAAGCTTTTTTCAGAACTTCTCTGTAATCCGTACCTTTCAGCTTAGCTATTTTTGTATGATAAATTTGCATGATGCAAAAAGCATACACACCAAACTTAAAATTTTTCTAAATTAATTCTAAATTCCGCCCACGCCACTCATTATTCATCTCCCACCGCATAATCATCAAACTTCCTCTTTTGTTCAATATCCAAGAATTTCATCTGTTCTTTTCTGAACGCCATTTCGATGTGACCGATTGGACCATTACGATGTTTGCGGATGAAAACATCAGTAATACCTTTTCTTTCCGAATCTTCCTCGTAATAATCTTCTCTATACATCATGAGCACCACATCGGCATCTTGCTCGATCGCACCAGATTCACGCAAATCAGACAACTGAGGCTGTTTATTTGGACGTAATTCCACCGCACGTGATAGCTGTGATAAAGCGAGAATTGGGATAGAAAGGTCACGCGCTAAAGCCTTCAAAGATCTGGAGATCTCAGAAATTTCCTGTACACGATTTTGTTGGAATGAACCACTCAGACTTCCCGAGCTCATCAACTGCAAGTAATCGATCACTAGCACATCAAGACCCATTTCCATCTTTAATCTACGAGCCTTCGCCTTTAATTCCGCGATTGAATTTCCAATTGAATCATCAATAAAAATTTTCATCGAATTCATCTCATCCATAATTCCACCAATTTTGCTAAAATCCTCATCTGTTAATTTACCAGTACGCATTTTCCAAGAATCCACAGAAAGCAAACTGCAGAACATACGTTCCACCAATTGTTCCTTGGACATTTCAAGAGAGATAATACCTACAGCCTTGCCTTGTTTCGCGACGTTTTGAGCAATATTTAGCGCTAGTGCAGTCTTACCCATTGAAGGTCTGGCTGCCAAAATTACCAAATCTGAAGGCTGCAATCCGGATAAAATATTATCCATGGATTTGAAACCGGTCGGCACACCACGATATTTCTCTTTTGATTCCGGATCATGAAGATCAGAAATTTTTTCGTAAGTTTTGTTTAAAACATCTTTGATATGCACGAACCTATCTGCCATGAAAGTCTGAGAAACACCAAAAAGTGTCTTTTCAGCCTGATCAATAAGGTTTTCAATATCTTCATTTTCCATGTAACCAAAGCCCTTAATCGTATCTCCGGCAAGAATAAGTTTTCGTAGAATAGCTTTCTGTTTTACTATAGTTCCATATTGGAAAATATGAGTGGAAGTCGGCACTTCATTAGCCAAAAGAGCGAGATAAGAAGCTCCACCAATGGTCTTCAATTGATTTCTATCCTCCAAAATATTCGTCAAAGTCACGATATCTATCGGTGATCTCTTATCATACAAGTCGCAAATGGCCTGATAAACCATCTGATGAGATTCATGATAAAAATCCTCCGCCTTCAAAAAATCGGATACTTTTATTATAGCATCTTTATCTACCAGCAAAGAACCGATTGTTGATTTTTCGGCTTCCAGACTGTGTGGAGGCACGAAATTATTTTGACTAGCCATGTGATAAGGCGTTTAGGGACCCTCACTATAATCATTTTTAATTTTTTTTAAAAGTTTTAAGAAAATTTTAGATTTACATGCTAGGGTTTTAGTTATGAAAAATCTTTTTACCGGACAAACAGGCAAAAATATACTGAGGAATTTCATAATTCTTCTCGCTCAAAATTCACCACAAAACAAATCATTTCCTTTACTCAAAACCTACCACGAAACAACCCAGTTTTCAGCCAAAAACAAATCATCCATTCATCCAAAACTTACCACAAAACAATCTATAGTATTTGGCCACCCAAAGCCAAACATTAACCTTGTGGGTGAGCATGCACTCACCTATAATTATGGCAGAAATTTAACTTCACCTTTATGAACAACTCTAAAACTTTTTCCGCCTTCACAAAATGCCACTCCACCGATTCCGATTTTTCTAAAATCTCCGACGAAAATCTCTACTCACTTTGCAAAACATACGGCACACGTGCGCTCATCTGGCG
>Ga0172371_10001192_pt1 | contig 41111 bp, 58 predicted proteins | sample Lak12m_FD_114543 | JGI IMG/M metagenome (GOLD analysis project Ga0172371, IMG submission 114543) | Freshwater microbial communities from Kabuno Bay, South-Kivu, Congo - kab_022012_12m | ecosystem: Environmental > Aquatic > Freshwater > Lake | place: Democratic Republic of the Congo: South-Kivu... | reverse complement strand
GAGGCCCTGCAGGCCCTCCTGGTGGGGGTGGAAATGGCGGAACAGGCCACCGCCACCGGGGTAGACGCCCTGGCCGCCGGGGACATGGGCATCGGCAACACCACCCCCGCCGCGGCCCTGGCCTCAGTCTTTACCGGCAAGCCGGTGGCCGCGGTCACCGGCCGGGGCACCGGCATCGAGGACCCGGTTTGGCGCCACAAGATAGCGGTGATCAACCGGGCCCTGGCCCTGCACCGTCCCAGCGCCGAAGACCCCGTGGGGACGCTGGCCGCAGTGGGCGGCCTGGAGATTGCCGGCATCGCCGGCTTCATCCTGGGAGCCGCCGCGGCCCGGCGGCCCCTGGTGCTCGACGGCTTCATCGCCACCGCCGGAGCCCTGGTGGCCCAGGCCCTGGCCCCCACGGTGACCGACTACCTCATCGCCGCCCACCGCTCGGTGGAACCGGGGCACCAGATCATGCTGGATTTCCTGGGGCTCAAGCCCCTGCTGCAATTCCAGATGCGCCTGGGCGAAGGCACCGGCGCCGCCCTGGGCTTGACCCTGCTGGAAGCCGGGGTCAGGGCCTACCGGGAGATGGCCACCTTCGGGGAGGCCGGGGTGGCCGACCAGGACGCATGAACTCTACCCTGCCCCTGGCCCTCACCTTTCTCACCAAGCTGCCCTGGCCCTGGCGAGGCCCGGCCGACGAGGCAGCCCTGGCCCGCTCCATGTTCTGGTTTCCCTGGGTCGGAGCTTTGCTGGGCTTGATTTTCTGGGGGGCCTGGGCAGGGCTGCACCGGGTATTGCCCACCCCGGCGGCCGCGGCCCTCCTCCTGACGCTGACGGTGTGGGTCACCGGCGGGCTGCACCTGGACGGCCTGGCCGATACCGCCGACGGCCTGGGCGGGGGCCACACCCCGGAAGCCGCCCTCAGCATCATGAAAGACTCCCGGGTGGGCGCCTTCGGGGTCATCAGCCTCATCCTGGGGCTGGTCCTCAAATTTTCCCTGTTCCTGTCGCTGGCCACCCAAACCCGCGGGGCCGAAGCCCTGCTGCTCTTCCCGATAATCAGCCGCTGGTCCATGGTGCTCCTGGCCTATCTTTCCCCCTATGCCCGGGCGGAAGGCGGCCTGGGTCAGGCCATGACCCTGGGGGTAAGCCCCCGGGTCCTCATGGGCGCCAGCCTCAGCGCCGGGGGCTTGTCTCTCCTGATCCTGGGGGCCCCGGGTCTGGTCCTTTGCGTCATTGCCGCCGCCCTGGTCTGGCTGGGCCGCCTTTACTTCCAGCGCCGCCTGGGCGGCATCACCGGCGACATCCTGGGCGCCACCAACGAGGTGGTGGAGATTATGGTCCTGGCCGGGGCCGTGATTCTGACCTAGTGGCCCTGCCGCACCCCGGATGAAACCATCGGGGCCGGTTCAAACCCAGGCCTCTATAGGGGGACAAGTATTTTGAGATAGAGAATAAAAGGAAATAATGAAATAAAAAAGGGCTTTTTATGAGACTTATAGGGTATTTAAAGAGGTGGAGCCGTCCTGGGGGCGGCTTTTTTTATTTTGAGTAAAACTTGTGAAAATGTATCAAAATCGTGACACGTATTTTGAGTAAAAACGAGGCAGGAGATAACTGTTAACATGCATTAATGACAACGAAAATAGCTAACAGCCTATTAACGAATTGGGCAAAAGAGTGGTTGGACTCGTGTGGGGTTGGCGGGAAAACGGAGAAAAGTGGTTAACTAATTGTAATGAAAGGATAATTAAAATAAATTGGGCGGTTGTGGCAAATTAGCAGGGTAAAGGTGGGTTCGTTACGAGAGGGTAAGGAGGTATAAAAGAAAGTGGTAAAAATATGTCGCCTGATGGGAAAGGGTTTTTCAAAAAAAAGGGGTTGTTAATTTTTGATGGAAGTTCGTTTTTTTGGGGGGATTAGCGCTACAAAATGCGTAGCGTTGCTACAAAAGGTGTAGTATTTAGGTTTTTATCAGGGCGGCGTAGCGCTTGACCACCACCTGGTCGGGTTTAAGGTTCGTTTCGTGCCAGTATTCGTAGAGGTAGGCGGCCAGCTCGGCCTCGGCGCGCTCGGGGAGGCGGGGGTGGGTAGTTTTGGAGAAACGCCGGGCCATGAGCAGGGCCTCAGTGAGGTAATGCAGGTTTAATTCCCTGGGGCGGACCTCATAAATTTCCGGGGCGTGCTCAGATTTGTCGCCATGCAGGAGCCACTCTATAGTTACCCCGCCGTGAGTGGCAATTTTCTTGAGAACATCCTCTCCAGGGAAAATGACCCCATTTTCATATTTATTAACGGTTCCCTGGGATACTCCTAAGATTTGAGCAAATTCTTTTTGAGTTGACCCCTCGTTTTTTCCCCTAATTTCCTTGATTCGGCCAGAAAGGCCAATAAATATTCCAAGTACGCTTTTTTTTCTTGACATAGTCTTTTCGATAATCGTAAATGGAATACACAAGGTTAATATCTTAAACCGAAATATCACAGCGGGCCAGGAAGTTCAATCGCGAAGTTCGGATCACTGGGGCCGGAGCGGGGGTTGGATGAGCAAAAAACGGCAGCGCAGCTTGTTTGAGGAACCGGAAACCGGGGGCAACTGGCTGGAGCGTCCACCCTTGAACCCGCGGCCGCGTCTGAAAGAGGCCATCCGTCAGGCGCTGGCGGGGTGCCGGTTCAGCCGGACGCAAATCGCCGACCGCATGAACCGGGCCTTCATGGCCGAGGGGCTGCCCAACCGGGTGAAAACGGCTCGTCTGGACGCCTGGGCGGCAGACAGCAAGCCCAACCTGCCGGAGACGGTGGAACTGCCGGTGCTGTGTTGGGCGGCGGAGTCGGCCCTGCCCCTGGCGGCCCTGAACGGGTGTCTGCGGCTGCGATTGATCAGCGAGCCGGAGGCCCGGTTGCTGGACCTGGCCAAGATGGAAGAAGAGAGTAAGCGCCTGGCGATCAAGGCCAGGCGGCTGCGGCAGGAGATTGAGGAAGTTTAGGGGTCAGTAAAATCAAGATCTGTAAGTCTGTGTCTATAAAGGAGAAGAAGGATATGGAGACAGCCAAGAGAGAAAGGTTGTTGAAACTGATGAACCGTTTGATAGAGGCGGCAGTGGATATTTTTAAGGGTGAGGGCGGTTTAACCATTGAGGATGTGGAAGTGGTTTTGATGGACTTTCCAACCGCCCTCAAGCAAGACGTTACGATTTCTTTTGGTCAGTTAGTGCCGCGGCGATAACAGTAATGGCGCAGCCCTTTTCAGGTACAAACCAGGCGCAGTCTGGGTTGCAGGCGGCGGTGATCGCAACCCGCATGGCACCAACTTCAGCAGACTTTAAGGGACAGACCGGCATGGCTTCTCACCTCCTTTGGTTGTGGCGTTATGGCGAATCCACAATAGCACGGGCGGGGGCGGGAAGCCATACCGGTTTTTAGGGGCAGCTATGGCTAAGCATAAATTCAGAAAGCGCAAGGAACGCAAGCGGCTGATCCGGGCGGAGATGCTGCGGCGGAATATCACGGTGCGGGAGATCGCCGCCGGCCTGCGGCACACCTCGGGGCAGGCCTACACCGTCCAGGCGGTCTATAAGGGCATGCTCAGCAGCCCCAAGGTTATGGCGGCCCTCATCGCCGCAGGGGTGCCGGCAAAGATGTTTGGGAAGGAACCCTCTCAGTCCTCTTCCTTTAGGGAAGAGGATAGATAAGGAGCAGCCATGCAGACAAACAGCCGGCCCGACAATCACCCGCGGCACAAGGCGGACGCCCACAGCTACTACCTCACCGATATTGGCCCTTTAAATGAAATCTACCAGGCGGCCAAGAGGGTGTTGATCCAGCCGGACAATTTCACCCTGTCGCAACTGGCCACGGCCATCCACCAGGCGGAAGAGGTAATGAGATGAACGAGACCATCCTGACCGCGGCGGTAGAGCGCGGGCTGTTCGGACTTACGGATGAGGCCGGGGAACAGATTATGAAGCTGCTCCGCCAGGTGGGGCAATTAGAGGAGCGGAACGCCAGCCTGGAGTCGGGGTTAAAGGCCGTGTCGGCCCGGTGCTTCTGGCGCTCAATGGGATACTGCGACCTGGCATGTCCCGGGAGGACGTTTTGTGACGCCGGGGGGCTGCGGGGGTTTGATTTCAGCCGGCTTCAGGTGAATGAGGCGGAGAGGTCAGACACCCAGGTCCGCCTCTACGGGGAAATAGCATGATGATTCAGGCGGTGGAGCGGGCACTGGCGGTGGTGGAGTTTCTGGCCGGGGGCGAAATTCTGGAGTGGAAGACCTTAGAGGAGGTGGCCCTGGGGGCGCAGGTGCCGATGAGCAGTTGCCACCGGATTTTGGCCACATTGGTGGATAAAGGCTGGGTCCAGAAAAGTGCGAAGGGCTGGCGTCAGGACATGGATAAACAGGGCGGGCCGATGCGCATGTTGCAGAATTTACAGAACTGGATCGCACGGCTGGAAGCAAAATATAAAAAATCAGAGGCTTAACTCATGGGTGAAACCGAGAAAAATGACAACGTCATAACTATGTACGACCGGGAGCAGGAGGACGCCGAGGCCCTGGAACGGACCTTGAAACCCTTCAACCCTGACGGTGTGCCCTACAACAGAGAAGCGGTCATCCAGATGGGGAAGCGCTTTGCTGACGGGATGCTGGGGCATGGCGCCGGGTTGGGAATGTGCCTAGTGCTTTTACGAGAACACGAAGATGCGAAAACGTTTTCGCAGATCATGGTGGATCACTTCCCCTGGGTAACTCCACGCGTAGAGCAATACCTGACGCGTTTTGCGCGGTTTGCGGCGAAATCGCCCAAATTTATGAGGCTTTTCGGGCAAGACGGTATGAGGCAAAAGGGGTTGGCGCTGCTGGCGGGGCTGACCGACCCCCAGATTGACGATCTGCTTACCGAGTTGGACGAAACCGGAGAGGTCAAGGGACTTACCGAGGCGGACCTGCTAGGCAAAACCTATAAGCAGATCGTGGTGGAGAACAAAAGGCTGCGCCTGGAATTAGAGCATAAGGTGACGGCGGCCACCGAGAAGTCCGAGAAGGAAAACCAGCTCCTAAAAAAGCGCCTGGTGGCCCTGGAGGCATTGGACGAGGACGTTAACAAGGGCCGGAAGCTCCTGGAGGCCGGGGACAAGCTGTTGACCGATGGGTTGGCGACCCTGGCCAAGGCGGATTTCATGCTGCTGCGCAAAGACGCGGCGGCGGTGGCCATCGGCCGGGAGTTGATCTTCAAGGTACGGCGGATCGCCGATCATCTGGAAGCGGAGATGTTTGGATGAACGATCAGGGGTTAACCATTTGTCCTAAATGCCTGGACACCGGCAATGGCCACATATGGGCGGGCTGTTCGAATCCGGGGTGCGTGCAATGGATGGAATAAGTCCCTCATCCCAGCCCGGGGGCGAACTGGGCGGACACATGGGTCCGCCCCTACGGGGGAATAGGGCCGAAGTGGGGCGACCTGGTCAAATTCCCTCCAGGTCCGGAGCTCAGGATGGGCATGAAAGTGGGGCGCTGGCCCTAAAAGAGGATGATAAGGGGCACAGGCTGGAAGCCGGTGCTGCCACCCCCCCTACCCTCCCCCCCAAGATTCTTGACCTGGCCTTGAAGCGGGCCGACCTGGTGCGGTTGTACCGCCGGGCGGTGGAGGCGGCGGGGCGGGGACGGGGGCAGGCGGCCAAAAAGGATTTTGTGCGGGACTACAACCTGGGGACCTGGCCGCAGTTGTACGCCGCCCTGGGTAAGACCAGCTGGCAGACCCTGGACCGCTGGGCCGAAGCCCTGCGGGAGACGGGCGACCCCATGATGCTGGCCCCCAAATGGGGGGAGCGCTGGCGGGTGAAGGAGCGCTCGGAGATCACCGGTAGCCGCCGGGGCGTCACCCCGGAGCAGGAAAAGATTTTGCTGGGGCAGGCCCTGAACCCCAACCGCAAGCCCATCAAGGAGGCGGTGAGCGAGGCCCGGAGGCTGATGCGGGCACGGGGCCTGGACCCGGGGCTGTCGGACCGCACCCTGGCCCGGGTGCTGGAGGATTTCAAGGAGCGCCACTACGACCAGTGGGTCTTTTACCGCCGGGGCGAAAAGGCATTGAACGACGACTGCGTCCCCTATCTGGTGCGGGACCCGGAGCGGCTCCAGGTGGGCGACTGTCTGGTGGCCGACGGCCACACGATCAATGCCGAGATTCTCAATCCCTGGACCGGCAAGCCCCAGCGCATGACCCTTATCCTGTTTTACGAGATGCGCTCCAATTATCCCCTGGGCTGGGAGATCATGCCCACGGAGCAGACCCAGGCCATCGCCGCGGCCCTGCGCCGGGCCATCCTGCGCCTGGGGAAGCTGCCCTTGTGCGTCTATCTGGACAACGGCCGGGCCTTCGGGGCCAAATATTTCAGTAGCAATTTAGCGGAGTCGGGCCTGGCCGGGCTGTTCGAACGCCTGGGCATCCAGACCATTTTCGCCCGGCCCTACCACGCCCAATCAAAGACGGTGGAGCGCTTCTTCGGCAACTTTGCGGAGTTGGAACGGCGGTTTCCGTCCTACACCGGGACGAGCATCGAGCATAAGCCGGCCCGGTTGAGGCGGAACGAAAAGCTGCACCAGCGGATGCACGTCAAAATTACGGGAAATTTTGTGCCCTCCATCGAACAGGCGCACCTGGCGGTGGCGGGCTTTTTTGACGACTACGCCGGGCGGAAATCCAGCCGCAGCCGTTACCTCATGGGCCAATGCCCCCGGGAGATTTTCGAGGCCGGGCCGGGGGTGGACGAGAATCACTTGTCCGAGCTGATGATGACGATGGAGATCCGGAGCATCCGGCGGGGTGAAATCAGCCTGCCGGGGCCGGACGGCCCCATCCTCTACCGCCACGCCGAACTCTACGGTCGCAAGCACCAGGCCATGATCCGCTATGACTTCCAGGACCGCAGCCGCATCCTGGTGTACGAGACCTCCGGGGAGTGGATATGTGAGGCCCGGGCGGCCACCCTGGTGCACCCCCTGGCCAAGGTCACCGGCACTGAGGCTGACAAGCAAGAACTCAAGGGCGAGCTGGCCAATCAGGAGCGCCTAAAAAAGAAAACCCTGGCCGCGGCCCGGGCCTTCACTGAGGACGTGGTGGTGCCGGAGACCCGGCGGCTTTTGGAGAGCCGGGGACTGGTGGAGGAGGCGGGTTCAAAGTTCAAGGTTCAAAGTTCAAAGTTGTTGCCCTTGAGCGCGGGGGACGTGGAGAAGATTCAACGGGAGTATGAAGAGATAGAGTCCACAGATATAAGATCCGAAGGCGAGGGCTCCTGCGCCACACCTGTGCCACCGGGCGCCATCCTTGAATTGCCGGCGGCGGTGGGTGAGGCGGAGCTGCTGTTCGAGGGGCTGGAGCGCCTGGCCGACCCTGACCGGTATGAGCGGTTGTTGGAACTGGAGGCGCAGAATTACGTTTTGCCCCGCCGGGAACTGGCCTGGCAGCGCTATTTCGAAGAAACCGAGATTTACGCCCGGCAGAAAGACTATTTCGAAGAGCGCCGGGCCATGCTGACAGTTTGTTATCAGGCCGTCAATTAAGGAGAGAAAGCAAATGTCCCAAGGCAAGGAAACCACCCGGCCGAAGTTGAAGCCGATCTTTTTGCAGACCCGGAACGTGCGGAATTTTCAGATGATGCTGGACGGCCTGAATGACGCGGCCGGGGAAGGGCGGCTGGGGGCGGTGTACGGCCAGGCGGGGCGGGGCAAGACCCGCACCGCGGTCTATTTCACCAGCCACCACGGCTGGCCGTTTCTCCGGGTGGCCCACCTGTGGCGCACCTCGGAGGTGGAGTTTCTCCGGGCCTTGTCCCGGGAGGTGGGGATCAAACACCCGCCGGTGCGCAAGGGACCCTGTTTTACCGAGATCATTGACCGGTTGCAGGCCAACCCCACGCCGGTGGTGCTGGACGAATTCGACCGGCTGACCCAGAGCCACCTGGAGATCGTCCGGGACCTGTCGGATTTTTCCGGGGCGCCTTTCGTGCTCATCGGCGAAGAGGAGCTGGCCCCCTTCCTGCGGCGCAACCGCCGGGTGTGGTCCCGGACCTTCGAAAAAGTGGAATTCGGCCCCATTGAGGCGGCGGAGATCATGAAGTATGTCCAGGAGGCCGCGGGCCTGAAACTGGCCCCGGAGGACGCCTTCACCATCGGCAAAAAGAGCGGCGGCGACTTCCGGCCGGTAAAGCGGGCCACGGCCAGGCTGCTTGAATACGCCTACGGCAAAGGGGTGAGCGAGGTGGACCGGGAAATGGTCAAGACGGTCCTGAAAATGGACCTATGGGGAGGCGAATAGCAATGAAGGGCTTCAGCCTCAAAAACCGGGTGCGCCAGGCGGCCGCAAAATATGGAGCGTCTTTTCCCTACGCCGACCTGGGAGATAAGTTGGGGCTGCAAACCCGGGCTGACCTGGTCAGTATGAAAAAGGCAGTGCAGGCCCTGGTGAAGGACGGCGAAATAGAGCGGGTGCGGCCCGGCTGGTTCAATTGGCAGGGCAAAACCGCGGCGCCGCCGACCCGGAAAGAAGTAATGTGGCGGGTGTTGCGGGCTCGGCAAGTGGTGACGGTAACGGACCTCCAGGAATTGACCGGGGCTCCCAGGGAATATGCCCTGGAATTCCTGGGCCGGCTGGTAAAACGAGGCGTGGTGCAGATAATCCTGTCACATGGGGCAGCAAATTGCCCCGACAAATTCCGCTTGGTGAGTGATCCGGGGCCGGAGCTGCCCCGGGATGCGGACAAGGCCGAATATCTGCGCCGGCGCCGCGAGCAGAAAAAGGCCGCTTTGGCCAAACTGGACGAGGTTTATGCCGGGGCACTGGATGTGATGCAAAAGGCCGCCGCGGCCCGGTTGGTGGTGAGCGAGTTGGAGGAGCCATGATCGCCTGGATGAAGAATTATCTCGAATCAAGCCGGCGCCGGGGCGAGTTGTTGGCCGAGGCCCGGGCTTTGCTGGCGGCCATGAAACATCCGGCCGCCACCTGCAATATCTCTGACCTGATGGAGCTGATGCTGCGGATCGGCGTGGGGGTCCTCCTGGAGGCGAAGCAATCCATTGATGTCGCCAACGTCTCTTTGGAGATGTCCAAGCGGATTAAGGAAGGACCACGGCCCAGTTATGAGGAGGCGGAACTCAATTGAAACCCCACCAGCGCATCAACGCAGCTCAGCTGAAGCTGTTGAACGTAGCCATCGGCAAGCTGGGGGTGGACCGGGCGGATATCAAGGCCCGGTTCGCGGTCAAGTCCACCAAGGATATGACCCTGGCCCAGTTTGAGGCGGCCATGCAGCACTTGGCGGACTGCGGGTTCGACTACCGGCCGAAAAAGGAACCGTCGGCCCGAGTGGCGGCGGTGCAGCGGATCAAACAGGCCTACATTGCCGCCATCGAGGGGCTGCTGGCGAACCTTGACCGGCCCTGGGCCTACGCCGAGGGCATCTCCCGCCGGATGTTTAAGGTGGGCAAGTTGGAATGGCTTAAGCCCTGGCAATTGCACAAGGTGCAGATCGCCTTGATCTATGAGGCCAGCCCCGAGGCCAGGGAGAAGCGCAAGCAGTTGGCGCAGGCCAGGAAGGAGGGATGAGCATGACTCAGAAACGGCTCAAAAAGGCGGAGCAGGACCTGGAGCGGGAGCAGGCCAAGGGCCGGCTGCTCTATGAAATGACCAAGCACATCGGCAAGGCCCGGGCCATCGGGGCCGGGGAACTGTTCGAGATCGTCATGCGGCGCCCCTACGAGGGCAACAAGATGACCGGCACCCGGAAACTACGGAAGCTCATCGAAGAAGTGAAGTACGGCCAGGAGGCGGTGTTCATCGCCCACTCCTGCTGTTCCATCAAGCCGGGCTACTATCTGCCCTCCTCCGACAGCGAGCGCCGGGAATATGTGACCCGGGTGGAGCGCCAGGTGAAGCGCAAGATCGGCCGCCTGGCCCGGCTGAACCAGATGAACGCCGGGGCTTATGCCGGGCAGTTGGCGTTGGAGATGACGGATGAAGGATAGGGGGCAGGGATCAGGGGCCAGGGGTCAGGCCGACCGGCTGCTGGCGGAGTTGGCCAATGCCCAGTATGCCCTGGCGCGCAGCAAGGCCCAGGCGGACCTGGAGTTGGCGCAAATTTACCAGGACTGGGAGAAGACCTTGAAGCCGCTACGGGAGCGGGTGGCGGAACTGGACAAGGCCGTCCTCAGCCTGGCGAAAGAGCACCAGGCCGACTTCTTTGCGGTGGACGGCCTGGGGTCCTGTTCCCTGGACCTGCCCCACGGGGCGCTGCTTTACGACAAGACCGACTATGTGGTCAAGCCCCGGAAGGTGGATGTTCTTGGGGCTCTGGAGCGCTACGGGTTCGAGGATGCTATCCGGCGCACCGCGGCAGTAGACTGGGAGGCTTTGAACAATAAAGAGGAGTGGCCTGACGAGGTTTTGGCCATACTCGGCACCCGGCGGGAGATCAAGGAAACGTTCGCCTATGAGGTAAAGGAGGTTTGAGATGGATATGTTGAGCCATTATCTCCGGGAGTTTAATCGGGAATACCTGCGGACTGCGGCCGACCGGCGGGAGTTCGGGGAGACCCTGGTTAATGGGTTTCTCACCATATTGCTGATCATCGCCACTGCGGTGGTGCTCTTGATGAGTTAGGAGGCGGGCATATGGACTGGTGGTTAATCGGGGGAGTAGTAGGAGGGATGGTGCTGCTGGTGGCTTGGTCCCTTATGGTCATGGCCGCCAGGGGTGATGAGGATATAGAGCGGTTAATGGCAGCCTCCGGACCCGGCGCCCAGAAAACATCTCAGGGAGAAAAACCGTCTTGAAGCCCATAGAATGCGCCGGTTATAAGGTGAGCCTGACTCCCTGGCATTGCCTGGAGAACCAACTCAGCCTTTATTGCCTGCCGGGCTTCCCCTGCGAGACGTGCGAGGCGGCGGGGACCATACAAATCCCCCCCTTTAAGGCGGGCGAGGACGCCCGCCCTACAAAGCCCACCCGCCGGCCGTCCTGGTGGAAGAACGCCAGCAAGGCGGTGCAACGGGACTGGCTGCGAGATCGTGAAGGAAGGCAATGATGCATATCGGGTTTGAGCACGTTGTGCCCTGGTGGGAAGTGGACGCCATCATGGCCCCCAAGGGGTCGCCGCAGAAAAAGCTGCGCCTGCAGGCGAAGGAGGAAGGCCGGCTCCTGGACTGCACCTCCGGACGGCCGACCCGGTCCATCATCGTTACCAAGAACAATCATGTGATCTTGTGCGGCATTCATACGGAAACCCTGGGGCTGCGGCTGATTGCGGCCCGGAATCGGGATCAGAAGGTCACACTGAATGTTGCGGAGGTTAGGCTTGACTAAGCTCTTCTGTCCGGCCTGCGGGGCTGAGGTCACCCTGGAGCAGTTGAGCCAGGCTGCGGACGTGCTGGCCCTGCACCGGGCCGCGGCCGCCTTCGGGGATGATTGGTCCCTGGTCCGTGAATATCTGGATCTCTTCAAAGGCAAGCGCGCCCTGAAAATTCCTAAGCTGGTGCGCCTGGCCCGGGAGGTCTGGAAGATGTGGCAGGCGGGCGGTTTTGAGTTCGGCCGGGCGCACTACCGGGTGGGCCGGGAGGAGTTTAGGGAGGCGCTGCGGGCCACCTGCAACCAGGCCTCTCAGGGGCTGACCAACCACAATTACCTGTGCAAGGTGCTGGTGGGCGCGGCTGAAAAGACCTCACAGCGCCGGGAACGGGAATTAAGAGAGAAGGAAGAGGGTTTAAGGACCCAAGGTTTCAGGCCGACAGGCGAGGGCGCCTGTCCCACAGTGCCACAAGATGACCAGGAGTGGACGGGAGAGTTTTTACGCCTGAGCCGGGCGCTGCGCCAGGCCAGAGGGCCGGAGGCCAAGGCCGCAGCCAAGAAGGCCCTGGAGGCGCATCTGGCGGCTGGCGCTCCCGGGACCGCATGATGATTTGACACCACCAGGCCCGTCCGCCACTCCTTCGGGGGGCTCGCTGACTCCCGGACCAAGGGGCGATGCCGAAGGCGGGAAGCTTATCCGGGCCTATGCCAGACCACGGTTTAATCGCCCCAGCAGGCGCGGGTTTTTCTTGCCAGAAAACCCCAGACTCCCGGCGAAACGGGGAGCATCTTTTCAGTAGCCAGTGGTCAGTAGTCAGTTGCCAGTCAGGACCCGGGGGGCCGGGGAACAGACGGGGGCAGGGATGGACAATAAGAAATTGTTGCCTAACGTGGCGGCCCGGCGGTTGGGGGTGACCGACCAGCATGTGCGGCGGCTGGTGCGTCAGGGCAAACTGGACGGCGAGCGCCAGGGCCAGCGCGATCTCCGCATCCCTGAATCGGCGGTGGAGGCCTACCGCCAGGAACATGAATAAAGGAGGGTACGATGGGTGATGATAATTGCCCCGGTTACGAGGGCAGGTGGTTTGGCAAATGGGGAACGTGCCGCCATTTGATCGTCTACGGGGCCGGCTGGCTGCTGGAATCTGGCAGCCTGGAATACCTCTGCCGGCGGAAATTGTGGGGCGTGAATGACGTTGTGGCGTGCCCGACCAAAGGGCGCTGGCCGGCAGAAAAATCTTGACAGGGGGCGGCCCCTGGTAACAGCATGGGAAATCTCAGGTGAGGAGGTGCAGGATGAAACGGATGGTGAGAGGCTTGGCAGTTCTGGGGTTGGCGTTTATGGTGATGTCATCGGGCGGCTGCCTGGCGGCGGCGGTGGGCTATGCCGGTTATGCCATGAGCAAATCAAGTGATGAGGCGGCGGACAAGGAGGCGGAGGCCAGGATCATGGACTCCTATTCCCGCTACCAGACCGAAATGGCCCGGACCAATATGGAGCGGGAAAAGGCGGGCCTCAAGCCCCAGCCCATCCAGACTTTTGCCGAGTGGAAGGTGGCGCACCTTCCGCCCAAGCCGGAAACCCCCAAGGGGGAAGATAAAAAATAACTTGACAAACCCCGCCGGGCTGCCCCACAATGGAGGTGCAAAGAACCAAAGGGGCTGCCCCGGCCAAAACGTCCCAATCCTGGGCCGTGAAAGGGGGTTTTCCATTTTAGGAGTCGGCAACCTGCCCGGCTCCGGCGAGTGGCCCGGTGACCGTGAGGCCCGGGGGGTAACCTTTGGTTCCCTTGCACCACTCGTCGGGGCCGGTTTTTTTATGCCCCATGCAAAAAACCAAAGGAGAACCACCATGAACAGCAACGAGCAGTATCCGGTAAGGGTGGAGAAGTTTGGCGAAATGCCGGTTCCCTTTTTAGAGGTGAACGGGCAAGATTATCTAACCGGTGAAGACCTGGGCCGGTGCCTGGGTTTTGCCGATCCAGGCCAGTCAGTGGGCAAGATGTTCCGCAGGCATCGGGATGAAATGGAAAAATATACATTAGCGGTCAATCTGACCGTTAATCCCCTGGGAAGACCCATCGAGCGACTTTACTCCGAAACGGCCTGCAACTTGGCGGGGATGTTAGCCAAGACCAGGATCGCCAAGGAATTCCGCCTGTGGCTGGCCCGGCTGCCCCGGCGGGCGCGGGAACTGGTGAACGGCCAGGCGGTGCGCCAGGCCTTCGAGCTGGGGCTGGAGCAGGGCTTGAAGCTCCTGGAGGACCTGCCCACGGAGATCCTGAGCCTTGAGGACCTGGGCCAGCTCATCGCCCTGCGGCGGCTGGGCTTCACCCAGATGGAGGCGGCCAACTCCCTGGGGGTCCCCCGGGATGCGGTGCAGGTTGCCGAAAAGCTCCTGAAGGCCCGGGGCCTGGAATTCACCCCGGTGCGCCAGGGGCCGCGGCGCAAGCGTTTCCGGGCCCTGGCGGCCCGGGCCTTATGCGACGTCAACCAAATCCCCCCCAGCCCCCCTTTATTAAAGGGGGGAGAAGAGGCCGGTCATGGCGCAGCCGCGGGCTGAGGCCATAGACGCTCTGGAGCACCTGGCCTGCAAGCTGTTGGCGGTGGCGGCCCTGATGAGCACCGAGAACGTCTGTCTCGGCGAAGATGAGGTGTTCGGCTTGCAGTTGATCTTCAGCCGCACCGCGGCGGATATCCGCCAGGCGGCCAAGAAGCTGGCCAGCTTGATACCGGCGTAGTTTCACTCACCGGGGGCGGACACTAATCCGCCCCCACACGGTTTTATAAATGGTACACTTTTTGTAGCAATGCTACTTTTCCCGGCGTTCTACCCCCTGCCCTCACATTTAACGAACCTCCCCTCACATTTAACGAACCTCCTTTAACATAAAGTCTTGATTTTTTGCTTAAATGATTGGCAGCAAATCAATTATTGAACCACGTGCAGACAATCATGGAGGCACAGATGAAGAGCAAACGAGTTTTGGTGCTGTTGATCCTGGCGGGGCTGCTGGCGGCCGGCTGCTGCGACAAGCCCGGCAATTTTGCCAAGGTTCAGGGCGCCGTGGGGCTGGTCAACGCTTTTTATGATCCCCTGGTGGCCCAGTTGGGTTCGCCGGGATCACAGGTGGACGCCAATGTCCGGCTGGCAGTGGTGGCCGCGGATACGGTCCTGGGCCTGGCCGACGCCATTGAAAAGCAGAAATGCGCCAGTGTCATGCAGATTGACCAGCTGGAATTGCAGGCCCAGGCGGCCCAGGAATTGGCTGACCAGGCCGGCGTCAAGTAGCCATTGCCGTGGCTGGCCGTGCCCCCGAGGCCGTAAGCCGGGCCGTCAGGCCGGTTCGGGGGATCACCGGTTTAGGGGAAAGGGATGTTTTTTACGGTCAGAGAACATTTTCTGTATCGGGACGGCAAGCGGGTGGAGTACCGGCCCTCGCCCAATCATGGCGGGGTCATCACTCCCCGCCTGATCGTCATCCACTACACCGGCACCAATGGCCTGGCCAGTCCTTTGGGATGGCTGTGCAACCCGGGTTCCCAGGTTTCGGCCCACCTGTTGATCGACACGAACGGCGACATCTATCAATTGCTCCCCTTCAACCTGGCGGGCTGGCACGCCGGGGCGTCGTGTTACGAAGGCCGGACCGGGGTCAATGGCTTCAGCGTCGGTATCGAAAACGTCGGGGTGGGGGGTGTTTGGCCCGCGGTCCAGATCGAGGCCAACCGGGCCGTCATCGCGGCCCTATTCGCCGCCTACCCCATTGAGGACGTAGTGGGACACAGCGAGGTGGCCACACCGCCGGGCCGCAAGCCCGACCCGGGGCCGTATTATCCTTGGAGCATGGTAGTGGAATCCGCCCCGGCGGCGAAAATCCCCCCCACCTCCCCTTTGGCACCGGGGGGAGAAATCCAGCGCACCATTAAGCTGACATCGCCCTATATGCGGGGTCCGGACGTGGACCAGATACTGAAGAATCTGCAGGACCGGGGCTACTACAAAGGCAAGCTGGACGGCATGTACGGCCCCCTGGCCGCAGCCGCGGTGCGGCAGTTTCAGCGGGATCACGGGCTGCAGGTGGACGGCGAAGCCGGGCCGCTCACCGTGGCGGCAATGAGGATGAAATGAATATTCCCTTGAATCCCCAAGATTTGCTCTTTGCCCTGGCGCCGGCGGTAATTGCGGCAATTACCCGGCCCACCTGGTCAAGCCACGCCAAATTTGTTACCGCCCTGGCGGTTTGCTTTCTGGCGGGCCTGGCCCAGGTGGTGCTCACCGGAGAGGGGGGCCTGGCAAACTTGCCCCAGGCCTGCATCAAGGCATTTACGCTGACCATAACCGTCTATGCCGGGGTTCTAAAACCCCTGTGGCCCCAGGCCCTGAACTACCTGGAGACTCAGGTCAACGGCGGCCCTGGCGCGGCGGCGTGATGGAACACCTGGGCCTGAATTACTTTTTAGGGCCGGCCCTGGGGCTGGGGCTGCCTGGGTTGTTTTTCTTGGTCTGGTATTTCGACGGCAAGGCGAGGGATAAGGACTCGGCTAAACACCGGGAAGACATGGCCATGATGCTCAACACCTACCGGGAGGATACCAAACAAATCTTGACTGCGTATAAAGAAGATATGGATGCCCGAAGCGCCATGTACGACGCCAACGTGGTTTTGGTGAAAAACTACGAGTCCATCGCCGTCTCCCTCAAGGATATGGTGGTACTGAACACGGCTCAATTCGAGTCTTTGAACCACAACATCAAAAACAATATTTTTTGCCCATTGAACCGGGTACGAAAGGCCGGGGGGGTGGCTGAATGAGCGAAGAGCACGTCAAATTCGAGGGCCGTCTGGTCCTGAACCGCAAACGCCGGGGAGACACTCAGCTGCGGATGCAGGGGCTGGTCCGATCCCTCCGGGATCTTTTGGACCCCACCCGGCCGGTGGAGCGACTGGAAACCGAAATGATCGCCGCTCAGGCCCTGGACCTGGCAAACCTGCATATCGCGTACCGGGAGCAGTTGCAGGAGGCGGAGGTGATCCGCCAAGTCCTGGGGAAATAGATGCCGCAGGAATATTCCTGGGAGGTCCGGGAGCGGGCCAAAGAGCTGTACGTGGTGGACGGCCTCACCTTCGACCAGGTGGCCGGGGCCACCGGCGTCTCGGTATCCCAGTTGAAGCGCTGGTCAGCGGAAGAAAAGGAGTGGGAGGCCCGCAACTCGGAGGGTACCGATACCCCCATTGAGGGCCGCGACTGGCCCGAGGCCCGAAAGGAATTTCGTTTGGCCCTGGGGGTGATCCGGAGGGATAGCACTCTGCTCCGGGCCAAGCTGATAACGAATGCCCTGGCCGATGGAGAGTTCAAGAAGGTACTGTCTGCGGCCATGTGGGAAAAGACCCAGGGCCGGGGAGGGGAGCCGGGGGCGGCCCTGAAGGGATCGCCGCCGCCGGCCCCGGCCCCGGGCGAGGCCAGGTCCGCAGGCGAGACGACTGCGCCACTGGTGATTACGACCCCACAAGACGCGATTATGGCCTTGGAAATGGTTATGGCCCGGCGGATCAACACCCTGGCGGCCTCCCCCGAGGGCCTCACCTTTGCGGCTATCAAGGATTTAAAGCAGACTCTGGCCCTGATCGACGAGTTGAAGCTCAAATACCAGCCCGACGCCAAGACCGGCCAGGCGCCGGGGTTGAGCGATGAAGCGGCGGAGGAAATTCGCCGCCGGATCTTGGGAGTGCAATGAAATCCACCACCGCCGGAATTGCCAGCGGCAATGCCCGCCCCTCGCCTCCCCCGGTGCTGCTGCCCTATCAGCAGCGTTGGGTGGCGGATGCCAGTCCGGTGAAGGTGTGGGAGAAGTCGAGACGCATCGGGGCCTCTTGGGGTGATGCCGCGGACAGCGTTTTGACCGCAGCCTCGGTCAGCGGCATGGACGTGTTCTATATCGGGTACAACAAGGACATGGCCCAGGAATATATTGAGGACTGCGCCCGATGGGCCCGGGAATACCACAAGGCCGCAGTGGAGATCGACGAGGTGATCTTCAAAAACGAAGGCCGGGACGGCAAGGATATCATGGCCTTCCGGATTAATTTCGCCTCGGGCCACAAGATTTTGGCCCTGTCTTCCCGGCCCGCCAACCTCCGGGGCAAACAAGGCAAGATTGTTATCGACGAGGCCGCGTTTCATGACGACCTGGCCGGACTGCTCAAGGCGGCGCTGGCCATGATCATGTGGGGCGGCCGGGTGGAGGTGATTTCCACCCACAACGGCGATGACAACCCCTTCAACGAATTGATCCAGGATATCCGGGCCGGGAAGAAAAACTACACCCTCCACCGGGATACCATCGACGACGCCCTGGCGGAAGGTTTGTATCAACGCATCTGTCTCACCCTGGGGCGGGAATGGACCCCGGAAGGCGAAGCGGCCTGGCGGGGTGAGCTGTTCGCCTTTTACGGTGACGATGCCGACGAGGAGCTGCTCTGTATTCCCACCTCCAGCGCCGGGGCCTATCTCACCCGGATGCTCATTGAGTCCTGCATGGATTCAGAGATCCCGGTGCTGCGCTGGGGCTGCAAGGATGAATTCGCCCGGCAGCCCAAGCATATCCGGGAAGGGGAGTGTCAGGATTGGCTGGAGGAAAACGTTTTGCCGCTGCTGGAGGCCTTGCCCCAGGGCCGGCCGTGTTATTTCGGGGAGGATTTCGGGCGCTCCGGTGACTTGACGGTGATCTGGCCTATTCAGGAAGGTCAAACCCTGAAGTGCCACACCCCGTTCCTGGTGGAGTTGCGCAACGTCCCCTTTGAGCAGCAGAAACAGGTGCTGTTTTTCATCGTGGACCGGCTGCCGGTGTTCCGGGGCGGGGCCCTGGACGCCCGGGGCAACGGCCAGTACCTGGCGGAAGTGTGTATGCAACGCTATGGCGAGGGCCGGATCACCCAGGTGATGCCCACCAATCAGTTTTACCTGGAATACATGCCCAAGTATAAGGCGGCCCTGGAGGATCACACCTTTGACATGTCCAAGGACGGCGACATTCTGGACGATCACCGGGCGCTGCGGGTGGAGAAGGGTATTCCCAAGGTGCCGGAGGGCAAGAAATCCCAGGGCCGGGACGGCGGCCAGCGCCACGGCGACGCCGCGGTGGCGGGTTGCATGGCCAACGCCGCCCGGGTAATGACTCCCTATCAGCCGGTGGAATACGAGACGGTGCAGGCCGGGCGATTTGCCGAAGAACGCCGGAGCGGCGGGGGAAATGTGCAGGCGAGGGGGGCGTTTTGAGTATTTTCTTTCCCTATATCGGCGGCAAACATCAACTGGCACCGAGAATTGTAGAAAAGCTGCCGGGGCACCGCCTTTACTGTGAGGTTTTTGGAGGTTCGGGGGCGGTGCTGCTGGCTAAAGACCCGTCGGAAGATGAGGTGTTCAACGATATTAACGGGGAAATCAGCAATCTCTTTAGGATAGTCAAGTATCATTATGACGAGTTTGTCAAAGAAATTCGCTGGTATTCTTGGGACAGGAATCTGTTTAACGCGTTCAAATTGACCTCCCTGGCCGGGCTGACTGATATTCAACGAGCGGCTCGATATTACTATCTAATGCGAGTCTGTTATGGCGGCAGAAACCCTCATAACTCTCTTTTTGCGGGGGGGGGGGTAGGAAGTTTTTCAGTGTGAGAAATCTGGAAGAAATCCTTTTTAAAATTCACTTGAGGTTGGAAAAGGTAACTATTGAAAGTTTAGATTGGGAAAAATGTTTAACAAAATATGACCGGCCGCAGTCCTGTTTCTTTTTAGACCCGCCCTATTGGGGTTGTGAAACAAGAGACTACGGCAAAGGCATTTTTGAGCAGGATGATTTTGAAAAGCTGGCCGCGAGTTGTAGAGGGCTAAAAGGGCATTTCATTCTGACGATGAATGATGTCCCTGAAACTAGGAAAATATTTAAGGGGTTTAAGATCGAGATGAAGAAAATAAATTATAGAATTGGGAAGAAAAATAAAAATGTAAAGCAACTCATAATCAGCAAAAACGGGTCCTGAAATGCAACTTTTTGACCAATTCGGCCGCCCTATCCCGGCCTTAAAGCGCCCCGAGACCAGGGAGATCGCCACCGCCAGCATCCGGGACCGGTGGAGTTCGTACCCTTCCCGGGGGCTGACGCCGTCGCGGTTGGCCACCATCTTCTACGCCGCCGACGCCGGCGATCTCCGGAGCCAGGCGGAACTGTTCGAGGAGATGGAGGAGAAAGACCCCCACCTGATGAGCGTCATGGGGACCCGGCGCCTGGCGGTGCTGGGGCTGGAGAACCAGGTGAAGGACGCCTCGGACGCACCGGAAGACAAAAAGATCGGCGAGGCGGTGCGGGAGTGGCTGGAACAAATGAAGCTGAAGGCCCTGTTTACCCACCTCCTGGGGGCCGTGGGCCACGGCTATGCCGCGGCGGAATTTAAATGGGCTACCGACAAAAATCAATGGGTCATTGCCGGCTTCAACCTCATCCACCCGAAAAATATCACCTTCATGAATTCCCTTACCCCCCTGGTAATCACCGAAGACAACACCGCCGGGGTGGAGCCGCAGCCGTTCCAGTTGATTTATCACCGCCACCTGGCCCGTTCGGGTCACGACACCCGTAACGGCGTGCTCCGGGTGTGCGGCTGGATGTACCTGTTCAAGAATTATGCTTTGAAGGACTGGGCTGCGTTCAACGAGATCTTTGGGATGCCTCTGCGCCTGGGCAAATATGAACCCAGCGCCTCGCCGGCGGACCGGGAGGCCCTGCGCCAGGCCATTATCAATCTGGGGACCGACGCCGCCGGCATCATCAGCAAATCCACCGAAATTGAGTTCGTGGAGGCCACCTCCCGGTTGTCCGGGACCACCAACCCCTACCAGGTCTTCGCCTCATTCTGCAACCGGGAGATGTCCAAGGCGGTGCTGGGGCAGACTTTGACCACCGACACCGAAGGTTCCACCGGGACCTATTCGGCCGGCAAGGTCCAGGCCGAGGTCAGGGATGACCTGTTGGAGGCGGACGCCGAGGCCCTGGCGGAGACCATCCGGGAGCAAGTGATCCGGCCTCTGGTGGGCTTCAACTTCGGTTGGGATAAGCCGATTCCCGGTTTTAGTCTACAGATGCCGGATTCGCCGGACCTGAAGCTGGATTCGGAGGTGTGCAAAAATCTGGACGAGATGGGGGTGCCCATCCCTCTGAGCCACATTTATGACCACTTCGGCATCCCCGAGCCCCAGGGAGATGAACCCACTACGGCTTCCATTAAACCCGCCCAACCTCAACAGCCCCCCGGGCCGTCCGGCCCCGACGATGAAAACCCCGGGGGGCATCCCGCCAATGAAAAAGGGGAAAAGGGGAAAGGGAAAAAAGGCGAAAAGGGGGACGCTGCGGCCATGAAGGCCATTTTGCCGCTGCGGGAGGGGGAGTTGGAGTTAATTCCCCAGGATGCACAGGTGATCAAAACCCAGCAGGAATTAGAGGCGTTGAGCCAGGCGGCGGTGGCGGCCTCGGCGGACGCCGCGGTTTTGATGCTCAAGCCGGTTTGGGATTTGATTCAGGCGGGTGAATCTTTGGAGGGCATCCGGGACAGCATCCTGGCCGTGTACCCGGAAATGCCGTCGGATGAACTGGGCGAGCTGCTTTACCAAGCCAGGATGCTGGCCTACATGAAAGGGCGAGCGGAAAATGCCTGATTTCAGCGACGCCTTCGCCTGGGACCAGCCTTTTCAAGAGGCGGTGGAATTCTTTCTCTCCAAGGGGATCATGACCCGGGGAGAGTTTGACAAGCTGGCTGCGGCGGAAAAGGTCAAGGCTTTCACCGCCGCCTACGTCTATAAGGCGGATGAGCTGCAACGGGTGTTTGACGGGGTGCAAGCGGCGCTGGAAAAAGGGACGACTCTGAGGGATTTTGTCAAAACCACAGAGGATATGTTAACCCGGCCCTGGCACCGGGAGACGGTGTTCAGGACCAACGTGTTGAGCAGCTACGGCGCCGGGCACTGGGAGCAGGCCCAGGCTAACCGGGCGCTGCGCCCTTACGCCCGATATTCGGCGGTGATGGATGGCCGCACCCGGCCCCGGCACGCGGCGCTGCATGGGTTGATTTATTCTTTGGATCATGAATTTTGGAAGATGTATTGGCCCCCCTGGGACTATAACTGCCGGTGTGCGGCTTTCACCTTGAGCCAAAATGAGATTGATAGCCAGGGGCTGAAAGTCAGTCAGGGAGAGCCTCCGGCGGCTGGGCCACGTAATAATTTCGTATCACCGGCCCGGGGCGGCACGTGGGCGCCTGATTTAGGAAAATATGCGCCGGAAATCGCATCACAGATTCCGGCCCTGGTTCGCCCAAAAGGGCCATATATAGCGGCAAAAACCATAAAGGAAGCAGAGACATGGGCATCTACCCATATTGCTAAAAGAGTTAATTATAAGGGAATTTCTCTTGATGTAGCAAATCTCATAAATAAGACGATTAGAAACAATATAGGCGGTAGCAATTTAAAATTTGACTATATTGATTCCAGCGAAAGGATGAGAAAGTTATGGGGTATGAAAGGCAAAGGAGATAAGGCTTTAATGGCTTGCTATAAGAAGGGGGAGGAAACTGCCTTTGTCTTCACCAAAAACATTAAAGATATGGAGATATTTGAAACAAATTTACGGAAAATTAATAATGCTGGGCTAATGAAAAATGTTTCTAAAGAAGAGGCTATAACGCACGAAATTGGCCATTTCATAGATTTTAAAAATGAGCAAGGGTGGGACCGCCCGTGCGACAAATTAATGAGTTTATTCCATAGAAGTGTTGATGATCAGCTATTAGATATCCCTCCACAGCGACGTAAAATACAGGATAAGGTGGGAGATTATATATTTTCCAACGCGAGGGAATTTTTTGCAGAATGCTTCAGGTTATGGAAGTTCAATAAATTACCTAATGAATTAAATTTTGTTAAACCATTTATGGAAAGGATAAAAACGAAATGAGCCCGATACCCTTACAATGTGCAGAATGCAGACACTATCAGGGGGAATTGAAATGCGACGCTTTTTTGAACGGCATCCCTTATGAGGTTATGTCTGGCGAATTTGACCACACTGAAAAATACCCCGGCCAGGATAACGATATTGTCTATGAACCGGCCGACAGCCCCCTGGAACCTTCAGGAGAAATGTCATGATAGAACAACTTGCCCGCATCATGCCCCTGGGGGATCAGGGATCCTTGCCGGAGTGGATCAGGCTGCTGCCCCTGGGAAAAATCTCCCTGTCAGATGGCCGGGAGCCGTTCAACCTGGACCTGGAGTCGGCGGAGTCTATGGTACAGAAGTTCCGGGCCCGGGGCATTGACATGGTTATCGACTACGAGCACCAGTCCCTGGGGGGCGAACGTGCCCCCGCTGCGGGCTGGATCAAGGAAATGCAGGCCCGGCCGGACGGGCTGTGGGGCCGGGTGGAGTGGACTCCCCAGGGTAGCGAATACCTGAAAAATAAGGAGTACCGCTATTTTTCGCCCGTGCTGCGCCTGGACCCGGAAACCCGCACCCCCACGGCCTTGATGCACGTGGGCCTGACCAACGTCCCGGCCATCAACCGCTTGGCGCCGTTAGTGGCCAAGGCGGCGGCTGACCATAAGGAGGCGGGCGGGGACGCCCGCCCTACGAAACAGGAGGCGGCGAATGCCATGATTGAAAAACTGAAGCAGTTGTTAGGACTGAGCGGGGAGCAGGGTGAAGGCGAAATCCTGGCCCTGGCGGAGCAGCGGTTTAAATTGGCCGACGACGCCGCGTCCCTGCCCGAGATTGCCACGGTGCTGGCTCTCAAGGCTGACGCCTCGGTATCGGAAATCATCGGCACCATCAAGGGGCTGAAAAGCAACCAGGACCGTTTGGCCGCGGTGGAAACGGAGCTGACCGCACTCAAGGCAGCCCAGACCCTGAGCGAGGCGGTAGCCGCGGTGGACGAGGCAATTGCGGCCAAGAAGATCACCCCGGCCATGCGAGAGATCAAGCTGAAGCAGGCCCAGCGGGATCTGGCGGAGTTCAAGGCCGAAATGGCCGTGGTCCCGGTGGTCCTGGCGGAGGTCGGACTGAAGATCCCGGCCAGCGACAATAAGCCGGGCGGCGTTTTGGACGAAGTCGGCCTGGCGGTGTGCAAGCAACTGGGAATCAAACCCGAAGCCCACCTGGCCACCAAACAGCAAATGGCCCAGAACTAATAAGGGAGAATGAACTATGGCTGCAACTGCGGACATTTTGACCAATCGCCAGGAAGGCATCCTCTTTGCCTTCCCGGTTTACCAGAGCGTGAAAATCTACGCCGGCACGATGGTGTGTATCGGCGCCGCCCACGGCTATGCCATTCCGGGGGCGGACGCCGCGGGCAATATCTTTGTGGGCATCGCTGCGGAACAGGTGGACAACTCCAGCGGCAACAGTGGCGATGTATGGATCAAGGTCTGGCGCAAGGGTATCTTTGAGCTGGCCGCCACCTCCATCACCCAGGCGATGGTGGGCGACCCCATGTACGTGGTGGACGATCAGACCTTTGACGAGACCACGCCGGGCAACAGCATCCTTTGCGGCCGCCTGGTCAAGTTTATTTCCGTTACCCGGGGGCTCATCGATGTGGACGTGGCGGTCCCGGTGGCTTTGGCCGCCGGCGGCACCCTGACCATCACCGACACGGCCGGCCACTTCACCGTCGACACGGTGGAGGCGGCCCTGGCCCAGTTGGCCGTGGGTGCCAAAACGGCGCAGTACCTGATCCAGCCGGCGGCGATCACCCTGGAAACCGGCGCCCCCACGGTGGTCTTTGCCAATGGGGCGGCGGATGGTTTTACCCAGCTCACCAACAAAGAGGTGGCGCTGCGGTGGAACAATGGCGCCAACCCCACCAAAATGGCGGCCAGGTTCATCATTCCGCCGGACCTGGACCCGGCGGCGGACATCGTGGTCCACTTTTTGGGAGCCATTATCAAGGCCGGCGGAGCTGAAGCGGATTCCCCCACCATCACCTGCGAGGCCTACTTTGCCGCCCTGGGCGCCTCGATGCTGGCCGATGCCGACTGCGGCGGGGAGTCGGGCGAATTTCTGACGGCCCAGACCGATAAATGGCAGGAAAAGACCCGGGCCATCGCGGCGGCGGATATTCCGGCGGTGCAATCGGTATTGACGTTGATCTTCAATCCCACGGATGGCCAATTGGGCACCGATGATTTTGCCTTGGCCGGCGTGTGGCTGGAAGCGACGCGGAAGATTCTGACCGCGTAGAAGCTATAAGGACGGCGGGCGGGGACGCCCGCCCCACGGGGGCGCCTGCCCTACAATAAGGGAGAATGACCCATGATCATTAATCAAGCGACTTTAGCAGAAACCTATGTGGGCCTGTCCACGGTGTTTAACGCCGCCTTTCAGGGGGCGGCGGACCCGTGGTATCAGCGTCTGGCCATGACGGTACCCTCCTCGGGGCGGTCCATCGACTACAAGTTTCTCCTGGATTTTCCGGGACTGAGGGAGTGGATCGATGAGCGCGTGATCAAGTCCCTGGAAGGCAAAGAATGGATCGTGACCAACAAGGACTATGAGGCCACCGTCGGGGTGGACCGGAACGACATCGAAGACGACCAGCTGGGGGTCTACAACCCCATCGTCTCCGCCTTGGCTCAGGAGGCCAAGTTTCACCCCAACCAGCTCTTCGCCGACCTCATCAACGGCGGCGGGGCCGCGGACTGCTACGACGGCTCCTACTTCTTCGCCACCGACCACCCCAAGGGCGCCAGCACCCAGAGTAATTACGACGCCGGGGCCTCCACCTCCTGGTATCTCATGGACACCTCCCGGCCCATCAAGCCCTTCATCTTCCAGTTGCGCAAGGCCGTGCAGTTGGTCACCATGTTCCAAGATACCGACCCCGAGGTCTTCATGCGCCGGCAGTTCCTCTTTGGGGTGGACTGCCGCTATGCTGCGGCCTACGGCATGTGGCAACTTGCCTATAAATCCACCCAGGCCTTCACCCCGGCCTACTACTCCACTGCCCGGGCCGCCATGATGGGCTTGGAGAACGCCGACGGCCGCAAACTGGGGATCAAGCCTAACCTGCTGGTGGTGCCGCCCTCCCTGGAGGCCTCGGCACGGGAGTTGCTCAACGCCCAGTTCGTGATCGGGGACAGCACTGCTGGTGGCTCTAAGTCCAACGTCTGGCAGGGCAGTGCCGAATTGCTGGTGGTCCCGGAGTTGGCGTAATGCTGACCTCGGGTGAAATTATCAACCGGCGCATCGGCCGCATGGAGGCCCTGGAATTTGACCTGAACCAGGTTAAGCCGGGCTTCCAGCCCACCGAACTGGAGATAATCCGGGCTGCGGCACTTTATGCGGCGCTGGAGGGGTTTATCCAGGGTGCCACACCGGAGCCCGCTCCGGAGGCCAAACCGGAAGCCAAAAACGTCAAGACCGGCAAGAAGTAAGGTCTGAGCCTGAGCGTCCTCCGAGCGCTTAGGCTCACGCCTCCAGGAGAGCTTATGGATGCTGCACTGTTTTTAACGGGCCTGACGTGCCGGTACTACGGCGACCTGACCGTGGACGATACCCCCGGGGGGGTGGGTTTCGACGCCAACAAGCTGGACTGGAACGGCCTGCCCCCCAAGTTGGTAACGGTGAACGTGGAGGGCGGCGATTTCCGGTACCGGGAAAACGGCGGATCCCCTACGGCTGATTCCGGGGTGCTGCGGATGGACGGCGACGAATTTATTGTGCCCGGCCCAGACGGAGCCAAAAATTTCCGGGCTATCCGCACCGGGGCGGTGGACGCCACCTTGCGCTACCAGGTTTATTTTTAGGGGGCTGAAATGCGAGGATTTCCTAAGGCCATAGGTACCAAACAGGACATGGAGAACCTCCTGGGCATGCCTAAATACGCTGACCAGGCCAAGGCAGAGATGAAGAAGCTGGAAGAGGCCCGGATGGTGTGGGTGGTAACTAAGGTGATCACGGACGGCAAGCCTGGAATTACGAGCCCGACCCAAAAGGTGGTGGAGGCGGAAGTTGACGGCAAACTGAAGTGCTACCAGATGGAGCTGCGGGAAGACCCTACCGCGTGTTTTATCCGCCTGGGGCTGAAAGCATTGGTCGCTATACCGGAGCAAACAATCATCCCGGAGCTGGAGGAGGTGGAGCATGTTAAATAAGGCTGGCTTGGGACGTTACGCCCGCTATTTGCCTGACATTTCCACCCTCCACACTCCTTTCCTGGTGGCGGCCTCTCAAACGCAGTTGACCATCAAAGAGGGAACGATGGTCAAAATTATCAACGGTAGCCGTCATACGATGTTGCGCTGGGATGTGGACACCACCTTTGCCGTGGCCGATTATCTGGACACCGGGGTCATCGAGGCAGGGAAAGATTATTACATCTATGGGCTGGACTTCGTGCCGGCCGGGAAAACACAACCAATCCTGGTCAGCATCAACTCCACTTTTCCAGGCGGCGGTTTTGGAGCTACCGCCAACAACTCCCGCAAAACTGGCGGGTTTCATAGTCTGTGCGTGGCTGCGGGCACAATTGCCGGGCATACGCTGACAGGCTTTGCGGTCAAGGCCATTCTCCCGGCTTCGGTCTGGTGCCTCAACCACCGCCCCTGGTGCGAACCTGAGGGGATGGTATGGTCGGAGTCGGCCCGGGTGTGGGTGGACATCTACCTACAATCCTCTACCGGGGCTACCTCGGCCAGTGTTTATGGGGCGACCATCACCGATATCCGCACCTGGATAGATTTTATTGACGACCTGGCGGCGGTGAAAAAACGGCTGTTAAGCGACGACGAGTTTGCCGCCATTGCCGAGGGCAGCAATCAGAAAACTAATATCTTTGGATCGGCCGACCCCGTTACCACGGGAGGACATGTAGACACGTCCAGCCGCCGCATGATTAGTAATATTGGCTGCGAGGACTGCTGTGGGACTCTATGGCAATGGCTCCGGGATCAGTCCTATCGGTACGACCGGGGCGCGGTGGCCTATGTGGCAGGATCGCAAACCACCATCTTGTACCACGCTGCGGTCCCCGGAGGCAATCCGATTTATGTCAAGTTTGGGGTAGATGGGACGCCTTATCTGTGCTGCAACATGGCCACAGCCGCAGCTGATAAAGTGCTCACCTTTGGGACCAATTATAAGTTGCTAGTCAAACATGACCCTGATGCAGCCACGGGTGGGTTGCCATTGTATTTTGACTATGACGCCACCTTGCCCTACCGGTTCCTGGTGAACAACACCATTCTTGGGAAAGATTGCTACGCTCTGAGCAATGATCCCAACTATCTGCTCCCAATCAAACATGATGCCAACGCCGCCGTCAACGGGGTGGCGGTAAATTACGATGACGGGGCAGACAACCAGCTGGAATACATCAGCCCCGGGGCTGCCAATGCTACGATGGATTTGGCCATGACTCATACCGAACCGGCCTGGTATTGGTGTGATCCTGGCGGCAATAAGGGGCTACTTTGCAAACAGGGCAATTTTATACAAGTCCTGGCGGGCGGCGGTTGGGTTAATGGGGCGTATTGCGGGTCCCGGTGCCGGAATGCGATTGACTCTCGCTGGGATACGATTGCGCTTATCGGCGCTCGCGGGTGCGCGGAGCCCAGGTAAAACGATTAAATGGCAACACGACAACGCGCCTCGCGGGCGCGGCAAATTGGCTGGAAGGTTAATGGGAAGCTCCTGGCGGGCGGCAATTGGAATAATGGGACGAATTGCAGGTCCCGGTGCCGGAATGCGAATAACTATCGCTGGAATACGAATGCGAATATCGGCACTCGCAGGTGCACGGAGACAGGGTGCGAAACTCCTGGCTGAACCTTTTGGCCATGTTGTTCCCGGAGGGCCGGGACAGCAAAATACCAGACGGAGGCCCGGGGGAATCAGTAGCTCCGGCGAAAGTTACCCCGGGTAATTTTATGAAACGACACGGCAACCTGTTTAACCGCATCATGGCCGAGGACAACCTCAGGCTGGCCTTTGTCAAGGCCAGGCGGGGAAAATCCTGGCAGAGCGCGGTTAAACGGGTGGAGCGGGGTCTGGAGGAGCATTTGGCCAAACTGCGAAAGTCCCTTGTCAACAAAACCTTTTGCACATCGACTTATCGCCTGAAGGTCATCCATGAGCCCAAGACCAGGACCATCTACCGGTTGCCTCTCTACCCCGACCGAATTGTGCAACACGCCTTGATGAACATCATCGAGCCTATCTGGGATGCCATGTTCATCCCGGAGTCTTATGCCTGCCGCCAGGGCAAAGGTCTCCATGCCGGCAGCCGCCGGACAATGGAGATGGTCAGAAAATACCGGTATTGTCTGAAGGGCGACATCTCCAAGTTCTATCCCTCCATTGACCACGACCTGCTTTTCGGCCTGGTGGAGCGCAAGATCAAATGCCGGGATACCCTGTGGCTCCTGGGGAACATCATCTACAGCCTGCCCGGTGGCAAAAACGCCCCCATCGGCAACTATACCAGCCAGTGGTTCGGCAATCTCTATTTGAACGAACTGGACCGGTTTGTCAAACACACCATCAGGGTCAGGGGTTATGTGCGCTACTGCGATGACTTTTGCCTGTTCCACGACGACAAGAAGTTCCTGCACGCCGCCCTGAACCAGATCCGGGGCTTCCTCGCCGAGCAGCTCCGGCTGCGGTTGAGCAAAGAGGACGTCTTCCCGGTGAGCCGGGGGGTGGATTTCCTGGGCTACCGGCATTTTCCTAAATATCTGCTGCTGCGGAAAAGCACCGCCAAGCGGGTAAAGGCGCGGCTGGGCAAGCTGCCAGGCCTTCTGGCCCGGGGAAAACTAACCCTGGAGCAGTTCCGCTCCTCCCTGGCCTCCACCCTGGGGTGGCTCAAATGGGCCAACGCCCACAACTTCAAGAGGAGCTTGGGGATCGATGAGCTCTGGAACACCTGCCAGGCGGTTTAGCGATTTTGCCGAGGATGACCGGCCCCTGTCAGGCGACAAGGTCAAGATAGACAGCATTCTTAACCAGGAGATTCTGGTCACGGGTTACCGGGTGAAGGAAAGCAAATTTAAAAACAACTCCCCCCGGTGCCTGACGGTGCAATTTATAAAGGACGAAGCCCAACACGTGATCTTTACCGGCTCGACGGTGCTGATCAACCAACTGGAAAAGTACGGCAAGGAGATTCCCTTCCTGGCCACGGTCAGGAAGATTGAGCGGTATTACACGCTGAGTTGAGGAGGAGAAGATGCCCTACTGCACCCAGGCCGACCTGCTGAAACTGGTGCCCGAGTTGGAACTGGCCCAGATTACGGCCGAGACGGGGGATGTGCCCGATGCGGCGGTGGTTAGCGAGATGATTGCCCAGGCTGCGGCCGAGATCGATTCCTACCTGGCGGTGCGGTATCAGTTGCCTCTCGCCGAGACCCCGGCCCGGGTGAAATCCCTGGCGGTGGATATGGCCCTCTATCATCTCTACTCCCGGCGCTCCGTGGCCCCGGATGTGCGTCGGCAAAAATACGAGGACGCCGTGGCTTTTCTGAAGCTGGTGGGGGTTGGCAAGGCTGAGATCATCGGGGCAGCGGGGGTGGAGATGCCCGGGGATGCCCAGGAGGTGACGGAGGTCATCAGCACCACGCGGGTGTTTAACCGCACCACGATGGGGGATTTTTAGCGCATGTCCGGAGTCGCCGTCAAAATTCTTGCCGCCGATGTGCTGGCCCGGCTCCAGGGGATGGAGGAGCGGGGCGCCAACCTGTCCGGCGTATTCCGTAACTTCGGCGAGTATATGAAGGGCAGCATCGACAAAAATTTTGCCGCCGGGGGGCGGCCTGCGAAATGGCCGGCGCTGCGATTTTCCACCAAAGTGGCCTGGTCCCTGAGAAAGAAATCCCATTGGGGCAAAAAAGGCAAGATGACCAAGACCGGTAAATCGGCCTGGGAAGGGCGCTTGCCTCTCACCGATACTGCCAGGCTGCGGCGTTCCATCAGTTACACCGCCGAGTCCCGGAAGATCAGCATCGGCACCAACGTCATATATGCCGCCATCCACCAGTTCGGCGGCAAGGCGGGGCGGGGCAAAAAGGTCAATATCCCGGCCCGCCCTTATCTGATGTTTCAGGATGAGGACATCAATTATCTGGAAATGACTTTGGTGGAATACATCCTGACCCGGAGATTATAAAGGATGGCAGGCGGGGACGCCTGCCCCACGACATTATGCTGACCATTACCCAAATTGAAGACCTGCTCATCGCCCGGATCCGGGCGGAGCTGCCCTATCTGGCCCATGTGGACAGCTACAAGGGACAGCTGGAACAGGAGATATCCGAGTTGGTGCTGCGCTCCCCGGCGGTGCTGGTGAGCCTGCAGGAACTGCCCGGGGAGCCGGCTTCATTCGGCGAATACGAGCTGGCCTACACTTTTTCCCTGACGGTGGTCTGCCGCAATCTCCGGGGCGAGGCTGCGGGCCGGCGGGACGATACCGGGGCTTACCGGATTCTTGATGACCTGTTCACGGCCCTGAAAGACCATAGTCTGGACAGCAATCTTACCCCCCTGGCCTATAACAAGGCCGAGGCGATGCTGATAACCAAAGAGGTGGTGATTTACGCCGCCTCCTACACCGTAACTCAGGAGGGCTGACCCAATGGCTGACAGTTTAAATGCGTTGATTCGGCTGGCGATCATGGCCACGAAAATCAAGGATCTGGACCTGGCCGACCCCAGGGATTCGCTGAGCAACACCCTGGAACAGGCGTTCACCACCGGCACCGGCAGCGGCCAGGCGAACATCTTGTTTCACGATATCCGCTCCCTGGGCGACGGGGCGACCGAGGATCTAGACCTGTACGGCGGGCTGACCGACGCCTTCGGAGTTACCCTGAACTTCGTCAAGATCAAGGCGATTATCATCAAGAACCTAAGCGCCACCCAGACCATTTCCGTGGGCGGGGCGGCGGCGACGCAGTTCTCCAACTGGGTGGCCGATGTCAGCGACATCGTGGTCCTGCCGCCGGAGAGTTTTCTCTGTCTGGTGAATCCGGCGGGCTACGCGGTGACCTCCATCCTGGACCTGCTGAAGATTGCCAATTCCGCCGGGGCGGCGGGCAGCTACGAAATTATTCTCATCGGCAACGCCTAAGCCAGATAAGGGGATGGAAGCAAAAGGACCACAGGCTGGAAGCCTGTGCTACCGGGAGGAAATTGAATCATGGGTGAAAGCGGCAGATATGCAGCGGTGAAGTTGGGGGCGGACCTCATCCGGGGCATCGGCAAGTGGGACTTGACGATGGACGCCAAAGAGGCCGATGACACGGAATTCGGCGATGGGTGGGAGCGCACCGACGTAGCCATGATGGGCTGGAAGGCGACCTTCTCCGGCCTGGTGCGGCCGGATGATCCGTTTCAGCAGGCCCTGGACACGTACTTCATTTCTGGCGGTCTGGTCCAGGATATCCGGTTTTATCTCAATTCCACGGTCTATTTCGCCCCGGATGTGGCGGCCAACGCCGAGGCCGGGGGCCGGGTCAAATCTCAGAAGTTCGGCCAGGACAAGGACAAAAACGCCACTGTGGCTTATGAAATCACCGGGTCCGGGCCCGTCAACCGGTTCGGAGCTTAACGGTGAAAGGCCAGCGCAAGCGGGTGGAAAAGACTGTCTGGTTTGCCCCGGTGACCGGTCTGTGTATTGAGATGCAGGTGCGTTACCTGCCCCGGGGGGAGTTGACCCGGATGCTGGAGCGGGCCACCGAGACCACCTGGGACCGCCAGGCGGGCCAGAACCTGGATAAGATCAATCCGGAAAAGCTCCTCCGGGAATACGCCGGGGTGATTCTGGACTGGCGGGAGGGCGACTCCGCCGGCATCAAGCGGGAGACCTACGCCCGCCTGATCCCCATCGAGACCTCGGAATACCCGGAGGTTATCCCCTGCACCGATGAGTACAAAATCGAGCTGCTGCGGGAGGCCTACGGGTTTGACACGGTGGTGCGCCAGGTGGTCACCGACCTGGAACGGTTTCAGGATGAGCAGTTGGAGACGGAGCGAAAAAACTCCTGAGGGTCGCATGGCGGCTGCGGGAAAAGCCGGGGGGCTGCCGGCAGTGCCGGGAGGATCATGAGTTCCTTAACACCGGCCCCCCGCCCTGCGGCGTCTGCGACCCACCCCAACTGCTGCCGGGGAACCTTTCGGCCTGGCGGGTGGTGGAGGCCTGCGACCTGGCCCTCACCGACGGCATGGGGGGCGTCAACCTGGCCAATCTGCGCCAGGTGGCCGACGCCCTGGACGTCCCCTGGAATGAGGACCTCATTAGCAAGCTGATGATTCTGGCCCGGTGGCGCACCGGGGAGAACTTGAAGGATTTGATGGAAGACAGTGAAGCATAAGGACCGCAGGCGGGGACGCCTGCGCCACTGGGGAATATGGCTACTAATGATCGGGTGACCATAGAGCTGTACGTTGACGACCAGGGCACGGTGAAGATCCGGAATGCCAAGGTGGCCACGGAGGAGCTTACCCAGGCATCTACCAGGGGCAGCGCCGACAGCAAGGCGGCAGCCGATGACTTTGCCGCTTCCCTGATGAAACAGATCGGCGTTTACGCCCTGGTCATCTCCGCGGCCTATAAGCTGGGAAACCTGGTAGTTGATAGTTTCAAGGCCGGCATTCAGGCGGTGGACGACTATAAGCTCACCACCATCGGGGTGGCGGCCACTCTGACCGACATGGCTGAGGATCAGAGCAAGGGTCAGGAAAATTTCAATCAGGCGTTGGCTTACTCCCAGGGGATGTATAACGAATTGGAGTTGGCAGCGGCGCGGTACTTTGCCAGCGGCAAGGATATGACCCAGGCCTGGAATATTTTGGCTCAAAAGGGGATTGTCCTGAAACATGAAGAGATTGACGCCCTGGGCATCATTGTGGACCGGGTAAAGCTGTCCACCCAGGGACAGGTTGCAAGCCTGCAGATCGCCCAAGAACTGCGCTCCATGATTACTGGCCAAGCTCGGGCCACGGACCAGGTGGGCATGCTGCTGAAAGACCGCATACCCAACCTTGAACAAGAGTTGCAAAAGCACCGGGAAATCGGCGACGTGGTGACCTGGCTTGCTTCGCAATTCAAGGGCCTGCAGTTTGCCAACGGAAAGATTCAAGAGACCCTGGAAAGCCAGTATTCAACCCTCGGTACTTTGTTGACCCAGGTGGGGCGCGGCGGCTTGATGGGCGCTTACCAGGATATCGTGAACCTTGTTTCGGATATCAATGAATATCTGACAACTCATAAAGACGACCTTATGGTGGGGATTGCTAAGGGCTGGGCCACAATCGCCTGGATCATGAAGCAGGCCGCCGACTACGCCGACAGAATAAATAAGGCTGCGTCGATTGAGATGCCGAAAGATCCATCCCAGAAAACCTTTGGACAACAGATCGCTGCAAATATTAATGATGCTTTTTGGAGGACTCCGGGAGCTTTAGTCGATATAACAACCTCAGGGATCAACAAGGCTTGGGACTTCGCTTCCAGGGGAGCACAGGGCTGGATGACGGTGATCCAGGAAGCCTATGCTTTAGCTGACAAAGCGGATGCCGCCTTTTATAAAGAACTTCAAAAAACCTCAGATTTCCTTGGCAACTCATCTTTTTGGAAGATAGCAGTCGACACAGAGGGGTCGGTCGTCCTGGTTGATGCTCTTAGAGGCAAGATCCAGGGGGTTATAGACCTTATTTCCCGTCCATTTAACTTCGTAATCAATGCAGTTTTATCTGGCCTTCCTTCTTGGCTTGTTGGGGGCGGTCCTGCTCCTGGAGCTACACCGGAAAGAAAACTGACTATTCCAGACACCAGTTTGGCTGCCGCCCAAGAGCAGGCGAGACTAAAAGCCTTGGGGAAATCCCAGATTTTGAGTCCAGACTTCGGCATGCTGGAATTGCCTGATTGGGCCACGCAGTGGCCCGACCCGCCAAAATCTAAAAAACCTGGCAGCGGCGGTGGCGGCGGCGGTGGTGGCGGCGGCGCCGGCGGCGGCAAGGGCCGGGATACTACCGAGAGCCTGGAAAGCCTGCTCAAGCAGTTGAACGAGGAGAAGGCCAAGCTGACCGAGGGGGCCTTTGCCGGGGTGGAGGCCTGGGCCGACAAGCTCAACGCCAAGGTCAGAAAGCTGGCGATGGATGATGAGCAGTTGAAGCAGGGCATGCTGGCCGTCTCGGAACTCAAGGCCGCCAAAGAGCAGAAGATTAGCGACGACCTAAACAAAAGGTATCTGGGGGAGATGCACAAGACCACCGAGGCGCAGTTGGCGGAGGACACCAAGAAGTTGTCCTCGGTCAAGGGCCATGCCAAGGAAGAGGACCAGGTCCGGGAAGTCATGGCCCAGCACGCCCTGGAACGGGCCGCCAAACTGGCCCTGGAGGAGAACCAGCAGGCCAAGACCTATTACGACTCCCTGGCGGAAACCAGCCTGCTGCTGGCAGATCAGGTGGCCTGGAAGGCAAAATCCCTGCGATTGGACAAACAGATTAGCGAGGCGCAGTTGGAGCAGTGGTTTGTGGGCAAGGAAATTAATGAGGAAAAGAAAGACACTTACCGGGGCCTCCTGGCAATGGTGAACGTCCAAAAGCAGTTCAACGCCGAACTGGAAAATGCCAAGGGGCTGCAAAGCTGGGCCTTCAAGCGGGTCCAGGCGGACAAGCAAAAAAACAACTGGGCTGATTTTATGGAGGGGGCGGAATCCTTTATCACCGACGCCTGGACCCAGGGCATTCAGGGAGCGCTGTCCAAAACCAAGATTGATTTTATGGAACTGGTTAAGACAATGGCCCAGAGTTTTGTTTTAAACCTGGGTAAGGAAGGCATTCATAAGCTGTTTTCCGAAGCGGCATCGGCCATCCTGGGAAAAAGCGGCAAACCTGATGGCAGCGCCGCCAACCCATTGCACGTCACGACGGTGGGTGGCCGGGGCCTGGAGGGAGGCGGCGGGCTGCAATCCTTTGAGAAGAAGGCCGAAAAGATCGGCTATACCCTGGGCGGCGGGCAGGATAAATCATGGGCGGATCAAACCAGACAATTGGTGACTTATGAAAAACTTATGGATCAGATGTACAAGGGCGAACGCAGAGACCTGGGGGGTATTCAAAAACTCCAGGACCATTATTGGAAAGACCTAAAAAGAGACGCCAATACGTATTCAAAAATGCAGGACAAATTAATTGACCAAAACCAGGAACTTTTTAAGACCGACTATCTTACTGATTATCAATCGAGCTTTACCGGGATGGTGGGAAACATAACGAGTGTTTGGCAGTTAGGCCAGGGGCTAATGACCGTTGCGGGTGTGACCGGCGAGGCCCAGAGATATGGAGCAATGGTCAGCTATGGACTTCAAGGCATTTCGCTAATAACCCAATTGGCTAAAGGCAAAATACTGGTGGATGCTGCTAAAGCGGCGGCCGCCGGATACAGTTCTGTTATGGAAGCTCTCCCGTGGCCGATCAATATTCCTGTTGCGGTTGCCTGGGGGGCTCTCGCTTTTGCGGGGACTATGGCTGCCGGAATGATAAAAAGTTCGGCTGGTGGGGATTATCAAGTGGGCAATACTGGCCTGCGCCTGCTCCACCAGGACGAGACGGTTCTGCCGGCTTGGGCCGCGGAAGGCTGGCGGGATATTGTTAAAAAGGGAGTCAAGTCGGGAGTAGTTGGTAAATTTGATACCGACTCCGGCGGCCAGGCCGGGCAGATCATCCAGCACCACACCACCACCCATATAACGGTAGTGACTCAGGACGGCAAGGTGATTTCCAAGCAGACTAAACGGGAAATCATCAACCTGATAAAAGATAAGGACGTGCAACGGGAAATAGGGGTTAGGACGCATTAAATGCCGGCATTGACCTTCGAGGAGTGGGCCGGCCGTAGCGGCCAACTGCAAATCTTTCTAATTACGGCCAGCGTCATGCGGGTGGCGGACGGCGCCATCATCCCCCTGTATTTTTCCGATTATCCGGCGGACCGGTTGAGCCGCTTCTATCTGCCCTGCATCAAGGAAATGCCCCGCCTGACCCGGCAGAGCAACGACACCCTCACTCCCAACCACGTCCCCACCTGGGGCGATTTGACCCTCTGGGCCAAGGACCTGGAATATAAGCCGGACGGCGCCAACTCCATCTCCTGGCGGGAGATGTTGTCATCGGCGTATACCTTCATCGGCCAGGACCTGGTGCTCAAGGTGGGCGGGGAGGAATTCGCCGAGGCGGATTACTACACCCTGTTCTCCGGGCACATCGGCGGGGTGAGTTGGGACGTAGGGGACGGCACCATCACCTTCCGGCTGTACGACAAGGCCCAGGAATTAGACCTGAAGATTCCTAGTTTTGAACTGGGGGAATCCGTCTTCGTGGATGAGGACAGTTGGAACCAGTTGATTCCCTTGCCTTTGGGAACGGTGAAAAACTATAAGCCGATCCTGGTCCGGGAAACCACTCCCGGGAGCTGTCTTTACGCCCTGGCGGGGGCCGTTATCCACGCCCTGGACAATATTTATTATAACGGCGCTCCGGCGGGGGCAGGATTGTGGACGTTCAAACAGAAGGACGTGTCCCCGGCGAATAAGGACGGCGAGGGCAGCGCCAGCCTGGAGACCTTCGGTACCTATGCCGGCGTCGCCGTTCAGCAGGAATGGCTGGTCCAGATCGATTCCATCACCGCGCTGAATAGTCAAGGCAACTCCGGCCCGGAGGTGGGGCTGGCCACATTCCGATACTCCACGGATCAAGGGTTGACCTGGCAGAGCGGCTTTCTTACCTGGAACCTGGCCCCGGATACGGTGACCAAAAGCCCGGCGGCCGGAGCTGCGGTTATGGCGGTTTCCGGGGACTATAGCGGCGATTGCAAGCTGAACTATCAGGTAAAGGTGGTTCGAGGTGGGGATATTGGCGACGCGATCCCGCCCCGGATTATCTGGTCGGATGACGGCGGGGTGACCTGGCAGCCGGATGAGGACGGCTCGTGGACGCCTGTCGCCTCGGCCCCCGGGGTTATGAGCGTCACGGCCTTCAATCCCTATGATGTGGTGCAGGTAGAAATAACCACGGGCGGCGACGTCGGCGGGGCGGTCAGATTCAAGTGGTCAAATGATGGGGGAATTACCTGGACAGAGGACAATCAAATCCCCGATACCTCCCCCATCGAATTGTTTTCCGGGTACTCGGTGCAGTTTACCGCCCCAGGGGAGCCGGGGGTTGACGATTACGACGCGGGGGACGCTGGCGGCACTGCTTTGGCGGTTGATGTGTTGAGCGTTGACCCGCCGACCATACCGCCTACTTCTTTGTCCATACCCCTTAACCGGGGCTTGAGTGCCGTATTTTCCGGAGATGGCATTTCGACTCCCACGTGGAACTGGGTGCCGGTCGGTTCGGCCCCCGGCGCCGGATCGGTGGTGGCCGGCGATCCTCTGGATGTTGAGCTCACTATAACTTTGGGCGGGGCTTGCGGCGTCGCCACGTTTGATTGGGTGATCGGTGCAAACTCCGGGAGTGGAACAACCTCAACATCACCTCAAGAGATTTTAACCGGATATCAGGTGCAATTCACGGCCCCGGGAGTTCCCGGGGTTGACGATTATGATACCGGGGACGGGTCTTCACTAGGAAGCTCTTACACGCCGGCCTTTGTGGTCAATGATTTGTGGGCCTTCACGTTCAAGGAGATCCCCATTCCCCTGGCGGACGGGGTTGCAGTCCAGTTTTACACCCAAAGCGGCCAGGATTTCGAGCTTTTCGATCAATGGCGCTTCCGCTTGATATCCACCGTGCTTTGCGCCGGTTTGGAAGACACCACCGATGTCACCGCCGACGTTAAGGGCATGGTAACTCCGGTTGATCTCACGGCGGTGGATACCGCGGCGGATATCATCCGGGCTGTTATTGCGGCCTGGGCCGGTTGGGACACAGAGGCGGATTTTATCGGCACAATTATGGAGGCCTTTAACACCGCCATACCCTATAAGCTCGGGTTACTGGTGGATTCCCCCACGGCCATCAGCGAGATCATCGACATGCTGCTCACTGGCATTCCGGCGGTGTACAGCATCACGTTGGACGGAAAATTTTATCTGAAGGAAATCGTCGACCCCGCCGGAGCTCCCAGCCTGTCACTCACCGACGTGGAGTATTTTCCATCCCGCACCGGGGAGAAGAACAGTGATAACTTTTACCGGCGGGTTTATGTGCGCTATGACCGTAACTGGAGCACCAACAAAAACGCCTCCGGAGTGTCCCAGGCGCGTCAGCAGTGGCTGAGCCAGGAATGGCGGCAGATATCCCGGCACAACCTGGACTTGGAAGACTCCAGAGAGGCCCATGATTTAGGGCCCCAGGATACCTGCCTTATTGATCGGGACGAGGCGGCGCTTCTGGCGCAGAAAAACCTTGATCTCTATAACACCAGAAGAGAAATCCAGCAGGTGGAGACCAAAATTCAGCCCTTCCGGCGCAATATCTGGGATATCGTGGCAATCGACGGCGCTCTCTTTGCGTTACAGGGGCTGGAACTGGATATGTATGACCGTTCACAGTTAACGGTGTGGAGGTAGGCTTGGCTGCCAAGACCAGGATCATCTGGGATAACCGCAAGTTTGATGGTGCGGCGCTGAGCTGCTCCAGCGAGGCGGATACCTGGCCCGTTATCAACCTGCAAGACCCCCTGCGCACCCGGGCCTGGCGCTCAACCGATCTGGTTGATCAGTGGTGGCAGGTGGATTTTGGTGAAGCGACGTACTGCACCTGTTTGGCCCTGGTAAATCACAATTTAACCTTTAACGGCCAGGTGCGGGTGCAGGCGTCGGACGATCCTGCTTTTGCCGAGGGGAATCTTTTAAGAAATGATCTTTTCCCCGCCTGGACCGATATTATCGGCGCCGGGGAAGGTGGAGCGGGAGAACATGGGGCAGGCGGGGTGTTTCTCGAATCCGAGCGGGCCTATTATACCCCAAACCCCATCCGGATCATCTATTTTTCCCCGGTGGGCGACGATCAGATTTTGGCCAGATATTGGCGGGTGCTACTCGCGGACCCGACCAATCCGGACGGCTATTTTGCCATCGGTCGAGTCTTCCTGTGCTGCTACGACGAATATGCCAAGATTTTTGCCTATGATTGGCGGTATGGCGGTGTGGATGACAGCCAGGTGGATTACTCCAAAGGGGGGCAACCCTGGACACAGGTGCAGCGGCCCCGGCGGATACTGCTGCTGCCGTGGAAGACCTTTAAAATAGAGGATAAATACTGGCGGTTTTGCTTTTTCCGGGACAAGGTGGGGCTGAGTCAGGATTGGATCATCGACGCCCTTCCCGATGGAACTCCGTCGGAACGGTGGTTTACCACGCTTTTTGGCAGATTTTTGAATTACCCGGAACTAACCGCCACCTCAACCAAACATTTATCACTGGAAATCGAAATCGTTGAGTCTCATTGAGGAGTAAATCATGTCCAAATTGCTGAAATGCATCATCGTCCTGGTACTCACCGCCGCCCTCGGCCTGGGGAGTTTTGCGGCCTCCGCCGGAGTTTACGACCAGTACAAACTGACCTTTTCCACCGCGCGGTGGCATACGGTCTACAATAGTTTTCTCGATGCGGTGGGAACTCAGGTAAACGAACTCAGTGCGGTTATCGCCAACTGGGTCGGCACCGTTAATTCTCTAACCTTGATCGAGCCTGCACCCACATATTCCAACACCACCACCTTTCTCCTGGCTGGGGATTACTCCGCCATCCTGACCCCGGGCAAGCGCCTGGTGGCTGACTGCGGCACCGATGGGCTTAAACCCAACACGGTAGTGTCCTGCACCTACGGCGCCCCCAACTCCACGGTGGTGGTTGCCACGGCCAATCTCACCGCCAACCTGGCCGCGGTATCCTATTATGCCACCCGCAACGGGGTCAATACGTATGGCTCCGGGGATGTGGTGCTCTCCGAATATGGCGCCCCTTCCTGGGTACACCTGCAAAGCGCCGTGGCTGTGGCCAATGCCGCCGGGCGGCGCCTGCTGCTGACCCCGGGAACGTGGCCGGTGAGCGATGATCTAACCATTACCGCGCCACTGGATGCGGTGCCGGGAGCTGTGCTTGAAATCGCCACCACCAAAACCCTCAGCATCAATGGTCCCCTTGTCGCCGGGCCTTATCAAATCTTCTCCCTCACCGGCACGGGTAAAGTCACCTTTGGGCCTGGAACTGCGACTGAGGGTTACTGCGAGTGGTTTGGGGGCAAGGCGGATTTTAATGCCGACTCTGGTGCAGGCACCGATAATGCCCCGGCTATCAATGCGGTATATGCCAGCGATCTCAAGACGGTTCGCCTGTTAAACGGCAGTTACCGTATTGACAGCACTATATTCATGCCAAGAGGTGGGCGGTTAATCGGAACCTCGGCATACGGCAGCTATATTTATCCGGTAACTTCGGGGGGAAGCTGGACGGCCAACTTTGCCATCTTGGTTAATACAACGGATGCCATAACCTGGACGGTGGCTTATCCTGTCTCATCTGCTTTGATACAAGATGTTCAGATTAATGGATTTTATGGCGGCTCATATTGTAATGTCCTGGCTATTTGTTTTGCCGGGCCATTAGATGTTAATCGGACTTATATTTACCGCATGTATGGCGGCGTTTACAAGACTGCTGATTATGCTGATTCATCTTCGTTACGCAATGTTGCTATTTTGTGCTGTAATGGAGGAGACACAG
>Ga0172371_10001189_pt1 | contig 41128 bp, 38 predicted proteins | sample Lak12m_FD_114543 | JGI IMG/M metagenome (GOLD analysis project Ga0172371, IMG submission 114543) | Freshwater microbial communities from Kabuno Bay, South-Kivu, Congo - kab_022012_12m | ecosystem: Environmental > Aquatic > Freshwater > Lake | place: Democratic Republic of the Congo: South-Kivu... | reverse complement strand
TCGGCGATCCAACTCTGCGCGCTGCGGGTCGGTAAGAGGGAATGCCTTGGCATCGACGCAGATGCTCGCCCAAATTTCTTCGACGAGCACGAGCCTTTCTTCGACATTTAGTCGATCAATGCCGAGAGTCTTAACGGATACACCCATGATTACCTCCGACAAAAACATAAAATTAGCACGTTTGTGCGGCCAATGCCCGATAGGGTATAACGTTCGCAGCCAGCGGCGCGCGACCGTGGTGGTGGGAATGAGCACGGCGCTTCACGCGCGTCCGTCTGCGCTGCGGGGTTAGCCATTCATTTGATCACTTCGTGTACTTCTCGACGAGTCGATCAGCAGCCTCTCTTGTTGAAAGCTCCTTCAGCTGGCCGCTACCAAGATACTCGTATGTCTTCTTGTCCTCGCCTTCGTACAGGGTCTTGGTCTTGAGCTTGGGCCAACCTTCTGGCGAGTAAATGACCTCCGTTGCGCCGGTGCTGGTATCGAGGCGATACACGACGCCCTTCGACGTTTCGAAAAGCGCGTACTTGCCAGCTTTGAGGCTGGGCAGATCGCAGCCGGCGACTGCGATGACGATGAGGAGAGCTAGGGCATGTCGCATGGTCACCTCGAATGGCTAACGTGGAGGTGTGCGGCGCGCCGCATCACACTCAGTGAAGATGCACGGTGGCTCGCGGCGCGTCCGCACCACCGCCATGTTAGAAGGTCGCCTTGCGTAACGCACTGTTCCAGGCCCCGATCTGTCTGTCATTGAGCAGTTGGCTTTGAGCAGCTGTTATCCGTCGGAACCACCCAATAAGGCCATCCCAGGTTTCCTCGGAACCGGGACACGGCAGGAGTACCCATCCGATTTCGGCAAGCAATGCGTTACCCTTCGCCACGTTGTTGATGGTAGATGTCGTAACGAAGTTCGACTCATCATGCGCGCCGCCTCGAGCGACAGGGTGGACATGGTCCACAGCGGGCCAGAGCTCCCAAAACATGTCGTGACTTCTCCCTGCTTTCCAAGTTGGATGGATCGGGAAGCATTCGGGTAGCAGTCTTCCAACTGCGAGTAAGGCACCAGGGAACACGAGCCGCGACCCCGAATAACGATCGACAAAGCGATCGCGGAGGAAAACCTTGAGCGCTCGAGCAGCCGGAATGCCCTGACGTATTGATTCCGACGGTTTCCATGCGAACTCGTGCTGCGCCTGCTGTTCGGCAGCTTGAGTATCCCCGTTGGCCAAGGCCTCGGCGATCTGTGCGAGGTTGTTAGACCTTTCTGTGCGCTGCACGTTTGCGGCCTTCTAACGCCCCGGTTCAGCGGCGGGCCGCGCAGCGGACCGTCCGCTGCAACCGGTTGTTATGCAGCTACCCATCGAGGTCATCGAGGACCTTCCGAAGTTCAAGGACCGGGACCGGGCACTCTGGCCAGTTGTGTTCCCAGCAGACGATGAGATCACAACCACCGGGATCGTGACCGTGGTCGCGGAACGTCCGACTTCGATGCTCGAATTCAATGCGCACCCGCTGCCAACGCTGCTCTTTGGGATCTATACAACGCTTCGCTTCACAGTCCGGAAATGCCGCATGAACTGCCTCGACGATGAAGCCGAGTTCGTACGCGACCATTCCGAACAGAAACACGACACCCTGCTCGTTCACTGGAGCGTGCCGAAGCCCGCGAAAGTCGATTGGTGCTCCATAGACGGGACCGGCGATCTTGTCCCACGCAGGAGGGGCTGGGACGTCCGCTGTTTCGGACAGGACGGGCGGCGTTGGAATCTCGTGGCGCGACCTCGCCTGGAGCTGCTCTAGCAATGGCGACCCAGGATCCGTTCTCTCAAGCCAGTCACGGTACGCCAGCAGGGTGCCTTGAAGCCCCCCGAAACGGCGCCTGACAACGTCGGCAGAAATGCGGGCCTTGTGTGCAAAGACTGCCCAGGTTGGAATCCCGGCGATTTCAGAGGCCACCCGGTGGAACTCACGCAGGATCTCCTCGTCATCGAGCGGGGTGTTGTGCTTCGGATTCCGATCGAGTCCCGCAACCCGTTTCAGCTCTGACCATCGGCCTTCCGGAAAGAAGCGCGTGATCTGGTGTTCAGAGATGCCGGTCTCCCGAAAGAAATCCGAGCGCGACAGGTTGGAACCGACCTTCTCCGCGGCAGCTCTGACTGCATCGATGAGAGCCTCGCGGGTCAGTTCAGGCATGACGCTTCCATGGCTGCATAACGTTCGAGGTAACCTGCCCGCGGAGGCAGGCGTTGCCTGGCCGCGGAAGGAAAATGTACACACTGGCCTGCAGCGGCCAGGCAACGCCTGCCGTAGCGGGTCAGGTTGACCGAGGGGTTAGGCGTCACGGTGCCCCCTTTCCCTCTGTTGTTCGTACCTTAGAAGAGCCGTCCTGAACCGTCTCGCCACGAACGGCGACAACGGGCGATAGAGGAAGCGAAGCACCCACCCCGTGACCCAACGGCCTCGCTCCTCGAGAAGCACCCTGGCCCGCGGATGATCCATGAACGCAAAGGCTGCCGGCCTTACCTTGGGTGTGCCGCTCCAGAACTCCAAGCGAGACAGGTGCTTCACGGACTTGTACCCATAGTGCGCTGGCGCCACGAGTCGCAGAGGGGCACCATGCGCGACATTGAGTGGCTCACCGTTCAGTTCGTCGGCAAGCAGTACCTGTTCGGCCAGCAGGTCACTCAGCGGGAGCGTTGTTCGGTATCCGTCTTGGCCTCGCAGGACGACCGTCCTCACGGACTGCACATCGCGCAGACGCGGCGCCACCTTGTGGCGGTAGAAGTCGGCAAAGCTCGTGCCGCCCCAGGTGAGGTTCAGACGTGACCACGTTGTCACGCAGTGAAAGTCCATCGTCGTTCGTACTCGGGGGAGGCCGTCAAGAGGGTTCTGAAGTTCGCAAGGGGGCGCCGACCCCTCAAAGATAAGGAGTGTTTGATCGTCTGGACGGGGCGGAAACCGAGTAGCGAACTGCAGTAGACCAAAGCGAGGGAAGTCGTCGCGAGGCCGCTGGCCAGGAGGGAGAGTTTCCATGAAAGGCCGAGTGAGAGTGTGGCGCCTAACGTCCGCGATGTGGGGCGCGCGCTGCTCTTGCGCGCGTCCCCTCGATCGCGCTGTTAGGCGCTCCTGTCTGGCCGGGAGCGAAAGCCATATGGATCACCACGATCGTAATCCGCAGTCCACTCTTGGGAGTACTGCACTGCGTCCTTCCACTTACCTCGTTGAGCGTTCAAAGGCGGCTCTAAAAGTGACAGAAGAGTCGCCTCCACATGGTTTAGGACGTCGTGCACGGAAACCGTCACGCGCTTGCTGCTCTGTACGCGTATCAGACGCTGGTTCTTTCCGACTTCGTAGATTCCAAACCACGAGAACCGGGTCCAGCGATTCCAGAGATGATCTTCGGTGTGATCATGTAGCCGGCGATACAAGCCTGCACCTGACTTACCCATGCCCACTTGACCGATGTAGCTGACTCTGTGCGTCGCGGGGTCGAGGCCTTCGTACAGGACGTAGATCCCGGCTTGGTCCGCAAAATCGGTAAGCGGGTAGACCCGAAATGGGTATCCGAATCCTCGTAGCGAAGCAGAGATGCCAGGCCCCCCCCACATCACCTTCGAGCGCTCCCACAGTAAACCGTAATTCCGGATCAACATCGCAATATCTCCATCGAAGAGCGCCTAACGCCCAGCATCAGCGGCGGCGCGGAGCGCCGTCCGCTGCATGCTGTTGTTAGGCCGCATCCTCGTTCACAATACGACGCGCCTTCTCGAAGGCGATTCTCACGGACCCGGCCGGGTCCAGACCGAGATCGACTGGCATGAATCTCTGGATGAGCGCCAAGACTGAAGTCTCCGAATGACGTTCTGGCCGGAAGGGGCTCCAGATTGCCGCAAGCTCGCGTGCACAATCGTTGATGTTCAACCGCACGCCGAACTTCTGCCCAAGCAAGAGCGAGACCAGCGCTGGATAATCATCGCGGCGCTCTCGGATCGTACTCCGCAGCGGCTGTGACCGAAGGTTCCGCCAAGCGCGAAGCGAGGCTTCGCTCTTATCCCACCCCCGTACCACCGCGTCGAGAAGGAGTACCGACCGCGAGACGTTCTTGTGGTCGCGAGGGGACAGGACAACATCCCCTTCAAGGGGCAAAGGCTCCCCATCATCCTCGGCGTGAGTGTGAGCCGCAGCCTTCAGGTCATGCGCTTGGTCAATGAGTGGCAGCTTCTCAATGATTTGCGCCGGTTGACGAAGGGCGGCGGCGGTCCAAACTCTGACTGGCGGAGCCTGACCCAATGCGGCGCTCAGACCCTCAAGGTCCTTGACACGCGAATCAGCGCTGGAGCGACCGCGACGGATCGCTCGGCCGAGATACTCGCGGAACGCCGCTAGGATGCTCCCTGCAGATTCGGGCAGGTACTTGCGTGCGCTCACCAGCGCCGTGACTTCGTTGGCCTCGAGCTCGACGAGCGTAAAGGAGCATGCACCGTCGTCTTCCATGACTACCTCGAGGCAGTCGGGAACCCAGCCCCGCCCGATCTTCATCTCCTGGCCTTGGTAGACGACATGTCCGTTCTCGCGCGCTTTGTCAGAGAAGCCAGCGTTCTCGGGCTTTCCGTCAAAGCGGAATAGGAAGGTCTTGGACATCGTGCGTAGTATCTCCTGGCGGCCTAACGTCCAATCATTTGCCTAAGACCAATTAAACCCAGAACCCTATCCTACACTTCGTCGGAAACGCACGCAAAAACACGATGATACGAATGGGGCAGGTAGCCGCTGGTCGTGATAGGTCGATTGCGACGCATCAACCTGCTGTTAATAAAGAAATTGAGGGTTTGGCAGCGCGTTCTACACGTCTGCTCGTAAGCTGCGCGAAGCGATTCGCGTGTTGACCGAACGCAATGCATTCGATGTGATCCGGGATGACGCCGCGCTCTGATGCCGACCGGGTCAAGACTGTTCCTTAGTACCTCTGCTATTACCCCTATATCGGGGTAATTACCCCTTCTTCTTCCATACCGCCGCAGGCCCCCGCCCCTGGCAAAGCAACTCGCCCCCCGACCGCCAGCCTAGCGCCGCGCGAACCAGTTGATGCGCGGGCGTTTCTGCCCGCCGGCAATCGACACCAGCGAACCGAAGATCATGCCGGCGAGGCTCATCGCGAGCCCCGCGAGCTGCGGCGGCACCAGTCCGTCCGGGTTCATGACCTCGAGGTTGATCCAGGTGGCGAGGCCGAGCACGATTGCGAGCGTCGCGCCGAGCGTGGTGGCGCGGTGCCAGTACAGGCCGAACGCGAGCGGCACGATCGCGGCGACCAGGGTCACCTTGTAGGCGTTCTCGACCATCTTGTAGATGCTCGCGTCGGTGTTGAGCGCGAACACGGTCACCATCGCGGTAAACAGCAGCACCACCGCGCGCATCGCGAACAGGAACTGGCGGTCGGTCCAGTGCTTGAACGCGCCGCGCAGGATGTTCTCGGTGAACGTGACCGAGGGCGCGAGCAGGGTCGCGCTGGCGCAGCTCTTGATCGCCGACAAGAGCGCGCCGAAGAACATCACCTGGGCGAACACCGGCACGTGCTGCATGATCAGGGAAGGCAGAATCAGCTGCGGGTCGCTGCCGATCAGGCCGGCGACCATCTTCGGGTCGATCAGCGTCGCCGAGTAGGCGAGGAACATCGGGATGAACGCGAAGCAGAAATAGAGCACGCCGCCGGTGATCGAGGCGCTGCCGGCGATGCGCTCGTTCTTCGACGAGGCGACGCGCTGGAACACGTCCTGCTGCGGGATCGAGCCGAACATCATGGTGATCCAGGCGGCGAGGAACCAGAGCATCTCCTTCAGCTCCGGCGCGGGCAGCAGGTTGAACTTGCCGGCCGCCGACGCGTGGCTGAGCACCACGCCGACGCCGCCGACGATGCCGCTGACCTCGAACGCGATGTACACCATGCCCACCAGGATCACGATCATCTGCAGGAAGTCGGTGACCGCGACCGACCACATGCCGCCCCACATGGTGTAGATCAGCACCGTCGCGGCGCCGACGATCATGCCGGTGTGCTGCGACATCGCGCCCTCGGAAACGACGTTGAACACCAAGCCCAGAGCCTTGATCTGCGCCGCGACCCAGCCGAGATAGGAAATCACGATGCACAGCGTGGTCAGCACCTCGACCGTGCGGTTGTAGCGCTTGCGGTAGAAGTCCCCGATGGTCAACAGGTTCATGCGGTACAGCGGGCGCGCGAAGAACAGGCCGACGAGGATCAGGCACATGCTCGAGCCGAACGGGTCGGCGACCACGCCGGAGAGCCCGTCCTTCAGGAACGACGCAGGAATGCCGAGCACGGTCTCGGAGCCGAACCAGGTCGCGAACACGGTCGCGGTGACGATGTAGAACGGCAGCGCGCGCCCGGCCACCGCGTAATCCTTGGAGTTCTTCACCAGCGTGCCGGCCCACAGGCCGATGGCTATGGAAACGATCCAGTAGGTGATGACGAACCAGAGCAGCATCGCGGACCTACAGCGAGAGATAAATATGCCAGGCGAGCAGTGCCGCGAGCAGCAGCCCGAGCGCGACCAGGCTGCGGCTGCGCTGCCTTTGCCCGGCCGCCATCCGCTCGAGCGCGCGCTCGATGCCGGCCGTGGGATCGGCGCTGAGCGCGCGGTGCACCAGGCGCGGCAGTTGGGGCAGCATGGCCGCCCAGCGCGGCGCTTCCCCCTGCAGGTTGCGCGCGAGGCTGCGCCAGCCGAGTTGTTCGCTCATCCAGCGCTCGAGATAGGGCTTGGCGGTGGTCCACAGGTCGAGGTCGGGGTCGAGCTGCCGTCCCAGGCCCTCGATGTTGAGCAGGGTTTTTTGCAGCATCACCAGTTGCGGCTGGATCTCGACATTGAAGCGGCGCGAGGTCTGGAACAGGCGCAGCAGCACCCGGCCGAAGGAAATGTCCTTCAGCGGCCGGTCGAACACCGGCTCGCACACTGCGCGGATGGCGGTCTCGAATTCATCCACGCGCGTGTCCGCCGGCACCCAGCCCGCCTCCAGGTGTGCCTGTGCGACGCGCTTGTAATCGCGCTGGAAAAAAGCGAGAAAATTCTGCGCCAGGTAGTTCTTGTCGACGTCGGTGAGCGTGCCCATGATGCCGAAATCCACGGCGACGTACTTGCCGCGCACGTCGGCGTTGGTGGAAACGAAAATATTGCCCGGATGCATGTCGGCGTGGAAAAAGCCGTCACGGAACACTTGGGTGAAAAAGATCTCCACTCCGCTGCGGGCGAGGCGCGGGATGTCCACGCCGGCTGCGCGCAGCGCATCCACCTGGCTGATGGGAATGCCGCTGATGCGCTGCATCACCATCACCGAGGCCGAGCAGTAATCCCAGTAGATTTCCGGAATCATCAGCAGCGGGGAGCCGGCGAAATTGCGCCGCAGCTGGCTCGCGTTCGCCGCCTCGCGCATCAGGTCGAGTTCGTCGTTGAGGTATTTGGCGAACTCGGCCACCACCTCGCGCGGTTTCAGGCGCCGGCCGTCGACCCACAGCGCTTCCATCACGCTGGCCGCGCTGTCGAGCAGCGCCACGTCCTTTTCGATCGCTTCGGCCATATTGGGACGCAGGATCTTGACCGCGCATTCGCGCCCGCCCGGCAGCACCGCGAAATGCACTTGCGCGATCGACGCGCTCGCTACCGGCAGCGCGTCGAACTGCTCGAACACCTCGCTCACCGGCCGGCCGAAGGAGCGCGCCAGCTGGGCGTGGGCGAGGGCCGTCGAGAATGGCGGCACCTGGTCCTGCAAGCGCGCGAGCTCGTCGGCGATGTCGGCCGGCAGCAGGTCGCGCCGGGTGGACAAGACCTGGCCGAACTTGACGAACAGCGGTCCCAGGGCCTCGAGCGCCAGGCGCAGGCGCACCGCACGCGGCTCGCTGAGCCGGCGCCAGAACAGCGCGCGCTGCACCGCGACGAGCAATACGCGCGTGCGCGCATGGGCGAGCACGAACTCATCCAGGCCGAAGCGGATGCCGACGCTGATGATCTTGGCGAGGCGCAGGAGGCGCAGCAATTTAGGGTCTTGCCGAAAGAAACAGGGGGATTTTAACCGCAGAGGGCGCGGCGGCGCGAATTGTTGTTTCCCGGCGTTCGCCGCGCCGCCGTCGATTCAAGCCGGCCGGGTCAAAGCATCGATTCTCTTCTCGATCCGCGCCAGATCGTCGCGCAACTGGTCCACGCCGGCGAGGAACCGGCGCACGTCGGCAGGACGGGCCAGGAGCGGCTGCTCCTCGATCCAGTATTCGGCCAGGTTCTGCGCCAGGTTCTGCGCCGCCTCACGGTTCCAGGCGGCGAAGCGCCTGCCCTGTTCCGCCATGCGGTGGGCGAGCACGTCGCCGAACAGCCGCGACAGGTCTTCTTCCATGTCCCAGCGCAGGTGGCGGAACAGGTACTGCACCGTGCTCGCCAGGTCGGCGCTGCCCTCTATGCCGATTTCGCGCATCAGCGCCTCCTCGCCTTGCGCCAGGGCGGGCAGCGCGCCTGGGCCGATGGTCACGACCAGGTTCGGCACGGCATCCTGTGCCGCGGCGGCGAGTTGTCCGGAGTCGAGGATCTCGAGGTGCAGCGCGGGCAGCGGCGGGGAGCGGAATTCCACGCATTGCCCGGCATAAGGCCTGAGTTTGTCACGCGCCCAGGCTTCGGCGCCGAGCAGATGATTGAGTGCGTAAATTCCGGGATGCGGCAACACTGAACGGCTACTGAATTTGCTGTATGCCCGCCAGAACCCAGCCGGTGGCGCCGGAAGTGGGTTTCGCCAGATTCCAGATTTCCTGGAACGATTCGGGTTGCGCATCGGCGCTTTCGCGGATCATGCCCGAGAACCGCACGCTGGCCCAGTGGGTGTCGCCCTCGGTGAGCGCTTCCAGCAGTTCGGCATCGAGCGTGACCACGTCGGTCTGCTGCCCGACCGCGCCGTGCTGCAGCAGGTCCTGCTTGATCGACTCGAACATCGAGTCGGTGGTGAATTCGCGCAGTTCGCCCAGCTTGCCGCTGTCATGCACCGCCTGCAGCTTGACGAAATTGAGCTTCGCCTGGCGCAGGAAACCCTCGGTGTCGAATCCCGCGGGAATGTTCGCTTGTGATGGCACGCCGAAGGCCGGTGCGCCAACAGCGGCGGGGGCCAGGGGAGACGGCGGTACGGAAAGGGGCTCGTTGCCCGCGCCGGCATACTGCATATTGCCTTCGGTCTTGGGGCGGGAGAGCAGGCGTACGACGAAGAACACGGCAAAGCCGAGCAGAGCCATCATCAGCAGGCTGCCGCCCATGGCCCCCAGGCCGCCCTGGCCGATCAGCCAGCCCAGTCCCAGGCCGGCGGCGAGGCCGGCGATCGGGCCCAGCCAGCGGTTGCCCGCGGGTTGGGGCGCGGCGGCGGGCGCCGCGGCCGGGGCCGTTGGCGCGGCCTTCGCAGGCGGAGTTGACTGCACGCTCTTGCTCGGCGCCACGCTGGAGCGCTGCGCACCCATGCTCCTGCCGCCGCCCAAGCGCGCGGCTTCCGCGTCCTGAACCATCAAACCCAGCGCCAGGAAAGCGGCGATCGAAATCGACAAAAGATGTTTCATGTGTTTCTCCTTACAGCGTGAATCGCGCATTATGCGCCAGTACCGACAAAGCCTGTTGACATTCGCCGCATGCGGCTGCCACGAAATGTGGGGACGACATGGCGAATGTCAACCGCACCTAGAACTTGTAAGCCCGATGCAGCGCAACCACGCCGGCGCTCAGGTTGAAGTATTCGACCCGCTCCAGGCCCGCCTGTTCCATCAGGGTTTTCAATTGCTCCTGGTCGGGGTGCACGCGGATCGATTCGGCCAGATAGCGGTAGCTGTCGGCATCCCCCGCAATTCTGGACCCGAGCCAGGGCAGCACCTTGAACGAGTACCAGTCGTAGGCGCGCGTCAGTGGCTGCCACACGCGGGAGAATTCCAGCACCAGCAGACGCCCGCCCGGCTTGAGCACGCGCCGCATCTCCGCCAGCGCCGCGTCCTTGTGCGTCATGTTGCGCAGTCCGAAGGCGACGCTGACGCAGTCGAAATAATCGGCGCGAAACGGCAGGCGCTCGGCATTGCATTGCGCCAGCGGCTGCGCGCGGCCTTCGTCGAGCAGCCGGTCGCGCCCGCGCGCGAGCATGGCGCGATTGATGTCGGTGAGCCAGACCTCGCCTTCGGGCCCGGCGCGGCGCGCGAACGCGCTTGCCAGATCGCCGCTGCCCGAAGCGACATCGAGCACGCGCTCGCCCGCCCTGACGCCGGCAACGGCGATGGTAAACGCCTTCCAGGCGCGGTGCATCCCGGCCGACATCAGGTCGTTCATCAGGTCGTATTTGGGCGCGACCGAGTCGAACACGCCCGCGACCTTGCGCTCTTTCTCGGTCTCGTCTACCTCCTGATAGCCGAAGTGGGTTTTTCCGCTCATCGCCGGTTGCGATCAGTGACAGCCGCTTTTTACCGGCGCAGGAGGGCCGGCGCCGGGCTCCCGGCTCGCGCCGGCCGCCTGCAGGCGCTGCAGGTACTGCTGCCATAGCTGGTCCCGGTCGCAGCCCAGTTCGTACAGATAGTCCCAGGAGTACAGTCCGCTGTCGTGTCCGTCGGAAAAGCGCGGCTGCACCGCATAGCTGCCCACCGGCTCGAGGGTGGTGATTTCGATGTCCTTCTTGCCGGCCTGCAACACTTCCTGTCCCGGCCCGTGGCCGCGCACCTCGGCCGAGGGCGAGTACACGCGCAGGAATTCGTAGGAGAGCTCGAAGCGCTTGCCATCGGCGAAGGAGATTTCCATCTGGCGCGACTTCTGGTGCAGTTTGATTTCGGTAGGTGTGTGCTTGTTCATGTCGGGGGCGCGAACCGGGGGCGCCTATGATACCGCGGCCAGCACTTTCGTGGCTGTAACCACAATGTCATGCAGCCGACATACTATTACCCTGGAAAACCGACAAAATCATGCCGCTCAATGTACTGATCGTAGAAGACGAAGTTGCCATCCAGGAACTGATTGCCGTCAACCTAGAAAGCGCGGGTCACCATGTATTGCGTGCCGCGGATGCTGAGCAGGCGCTCACTATCATCCGTCAGACCCTGCCCGATCTGGTGCTCCTGGACTGGATGCTGCCCGGGCAGTCGGGCCTGGCGATCGCGCGCCAGCTGCGCGCCGGCGAGCGTACCCGCACCATCCCCGTCATCATGCTCACTGCCAAATCGGCCGAGCAGGACAAGGTTCTCGGGCTGGAAGCGGGCGCGGACGACTATGTGACCAAGCCGTTCTCGCCGCGCGAGCTGCTCGCGCGCATCAAGGCGGTGATGCGTCGGCGCGCGCCGCAGATGACCGACGACGTGGTCGAGGCGCAGGGCCTGCGTCTGGACCCGGCTGCGCACCGGGTCAGCGGCCAGGGCCTGGCGCTGGCCCTGGGGCCGACCGAATTCCGTCTGCTGCATTTTTTCATGACCCATGCCGGGCGGGTCCATACCCGCGCGCAGTTGCTCGACCAAGTATGGGGCGATCACGTGTTCGTCGAGGAGCGCACGGTGGATGTGCACATCCGCCGGCTGCGCAAGGCGCTCGAGGCGAGCGGCCATGATCGCCTGATCGAGACCGTGCGCGGCACCGGCTATCGCTTCGCCGCGGTCGCCTGAACCGCCCGAACCGCCGGGCATGCAATAATTGCCGGTCCCGAAAACAGGCGCATTGCCTACTATCAATTGAATTCCATCTGGGTGCGCAGCGCGGCGCTTGTTGCCGGTGTGTCGGTCGCCGGACTGGTCGCCTGGGCGTTCGCCGGCCCCGCCTGGGCGCTCGCCACCGCCTGCTTCGGTCTCGCGCTGTCGCTGCTGCGCCATGTGGCCAATCTGGCGACGTTGGCCGTCTGGCTGCGCGATCCCCTAGCGACGCCTGTGCCGCGGGGCAGCGGCGTCTGGGAAGAAGTGCTGGTAGGGCTCTACCGTTTCGTGCGCGCCCGCATCAAGAAGGAGCGGCAACTCGAGGACGACCTCGCGCGCTTTCGCAGCGCGGGCCTGGCGCTGCCCGACGGCGTCGTCCTGCTCGACGCGCATGGCCACATCGAGTGGTGCAATCCGATCGCCAGCCAGTACCTGGGGTTGGACCGGCAGCGCGACCTGGGTCAGCCCCTGGTCAATCTGGTGCGGCACCCGGATCTGCTCGCCTATCTCGAGCGGGGCGAATACGTCGAGCCGCTCACCCTGCGTCTGGCGCGGGGCGAGGGTCTGGTGCTGTCGCTCGCCGTCATCGCCTATGGCGAGGCGCAAAAACTCCTGCTTGCAAGCGACATCACCCAGGCGGAGAAGGTCGAAACCATGCGGCGCGATTTCGTCGCCAACGTTTCACATGAGCTGAAGAGCCCGCTTACGGTCGTCGCCGGATTTCTGGAAACGCTCACTGACAGCGAAATCAAACTCGACCAGCGGCGCCGGCAGGATTACCTGGAAATGATGCGCGAGCACACCCTGCGCATGCAACGGCTGGTGGAAGACCTGCTCACCCTCTCCGCCCTGGAGAGCAGCGGGGGCCCGGGCGAGGAGACACGGGTCGACATTCCGGCCCTGCTTGCCGGCGTGCGCGATGAGGCGCTGGCCCTGAGCGCGGGGCGCCACCGCATCGCGCTCGACGCGCAAGGTCCCGCGCTGCTGCTCGCCAACGCGCAGGAGTTGCACAGCGCGTTCGGCAACCTGGTGAGCAACGCCGTGCGCTACACGCCAACGGGCGGGGACATCCGGCTCGGCTGGAGCCGGCGCGGCGCGCAAGCGGTGTTCAGCGTCGCCGACAGCGGCCCGGGGATCGAGCCGCGCCATCTGCCGCGCCTGACCGAGCGCTTCTACCGGGTCGACCGCAGCCGCTCGCGCGAGACCGGCGGCACCGGGCTCGGCCTGGCGATTGTGAAGCACGTGCTGACGCGTCACCAGGCGGTGCTGGAAATCGACAGCGAACCGGGTGCGGGCAGCACCTTTTCGGCGGTGTTCCCCGCGCGGCGCGTCAAATCCGCTGCCGACGCGGCGCCGGTCACGGATCCGGGGCAATCCTAGGGCGCGGGTTCGACCGCGACGCGCTCGAAATCGTTGCCGCGCTCGATGATGCCGCTGAGCAGGAGCAATTCGGATGTTTCACTGTAGATTTCGAGCACGCGCTTCGGCCGGTACCAGCCGGGGGGCAGAATCAGCGAGGCCGGTATCGCCAGTGCGGGGAGGGCGGGGCAATACAGCGCAGGGACGAATTTTTCCGATTGTGCGTTGATCCCGGTAGGTCGCGCGGCCACGGCCCGGGGCACGCCGGGGACGACGCGAACGCCGACGTGCAGGGTGTCCTCCGCATCGGAGCTGAGCCAGCGCACCACACCGATCAGGAAGTTCCTGGCGTCGGCGGGACGCACCGCGATCAGTTGAGTGAGGGCATAGCGCCCGCCGTTCGCGGCCGCCGGGCGCGCAATGCGCAGGCCCGCGAGGCTCTCCTCCTGCAGCAACCAGTCCTCGATGACGTAGCCCCCGGCTTCGATATACGCCTCCTCATGGCGCGTGCTGGCGTGGCCGAAGGCGGCGATTTCGTCGCGCTGCTGCCGCGTCAACTCGGTTGCGTGGCCGGGTTGGCGGAATGCCTTGCCCGAGATGTGGTAGTGCATTGAGACGAGGGTGCTGCAGGCCTGCGCCTTCGCGTTGACGCTGCGGCGCTCCTGCACCCGCCCGCTCTTGCCCTCGCACCAGAGCCGGAACAGCAGCACCAGCAGCTGCTCGACGCCGGGCATGGCGCAATCCTCGCCCAGCCCCAGGCTGGCGGGCGACTCCCCCTTGCGCAGCAGCACCACGCATCTTTTCAGGACCCGTGCGAGCTCGCCGGTGTCGAGCCAGGCCGAGCCGTTGCGCCCGCCGGCGTCGGCTTCACGGTAAGCGCCGGTGGCGGAGGAAAAATCCAGCAACAGCGGTGGCAGGCTCTTGTCCGCGGGCGGGGCGCGCCGGACGGGGACATGTTGTGCCCACTGCTCGAGCCAGCGCTGGATCTGCATCCGCTGCTTTTGCTGTTGCTCGTTCGGACTTGCGTGCGCGAACAGCAGCGCCTGCACATAGGTCTCGGCGCAGCTTACATCCGACCTTTTCAGCGGATCGGCGACGTCCGAGGCGGTCTCGCGCGACTCTTCGGCAAGGAGGTAGAGCTGGTGCAGTGTCAGCCAGTAGGCGTCGGGGAACGCGTGATAGACGCGGCAGTGGTCGAACATGTTCGACGCCACGCAGTCCAGCGCCCGCTGGCAGATGAGCGCGGTCCGGCCCGCGAGCTTGCCTTCGGCAGCGCTGCCGAGGCAGCGCTGGTAGCCGGTGAGCAGCGCCTGCCACAAGGCCGCCACGTTCGCGAATATCCCGCGTTCCGCCTGGGTGAGCGGCAGCGGTTTGTTCGACAGTTTCTTAATCTGCTCGGTCTGCACGAAATGAACGGCTTCGCGCAAGGCCTCCAGCACCGTGAGTCGCTCGGCAGGGGGCATGTCGAAGCGATTCATCTCCTGCAACTGGTCGAGCAGCCGCACTTGCGAAGGCGCGACGTTCACCAGCGGCAATTCGGCCAGCCATGCGGCGCAGGACGCGCTGTCGGTGAAATCCGGTTTTGCGTCGGCGGAGAGTTCGGGCAGCCGGAAGTCGTGCATGGCGATCATTCTGCCACTGCTTGCAACTGCTTGCGCAAGCTGCGCCCCAAGGCGTCGCGGTCGACCGTCTTTGCCACGCCTGGCCGGCGCGCTTCGCCCCAGACTGGGCCGGGAAAGTGCTTGTCGTCGGCAAAGCGCGGGATGACATGCCAGTGCAGATGCGGCGTCATGTTGCCGAGGCTCGCGAGATTGATTTTCGCCGGTTGCAGGAGTTCGCGCAAAGCCTGCTCGGCGGCGAACACCACCTGCATCAATCGCTGTCTCGTTGCGCTGTCCAGGTCGGTCATTTCTTTCACGTGCCGGTTGAGGATTACGCGGCAGAATCCCGGATAGTCGCGGTCTTCCACCAGCACCACCCGGCACAGCTCATCCTGCCACAGCGGGTCTCCGCCGGCAGAATCGCACAACTCACAGGAGGAGTCTGTTAATTTGTTCACGCCGCGACAAAAACTTCGCATCCCATTTCAAAATGCCGGGGCAGATCCCCGTACGCAAGCAATCGCTAGAGCAGCACGCGCTCGATGCCGCCCCGATTGGCTTTGGCCACGTACTCGGCCATCCAATCGGGGCCGAGCAGGTGCCGGGCGAGCTCCACGACGATGTAGTCGGCGTCGCCGCCGGTGTCGTCGTTGAAGCGCGCCAGGCCCTGCAGGCAGGACGGGCAGGAGGTGAGGATCTTGACCTCCCCCGCGAACGCCGCAGTGGCCCCCTCGGCGCGCAGTGCCGCCACGCCTTTCCTCATTTCCTCCTCCTTGCGAAAGCGCACCTGAGTGGCGATATCGGGCCGGGTGAGCGCAAGCGTACCCGCTTCGCCGCAGCAGCGTTCGTTCAGCCGGACTCCGCCGCCCATCAGCTGGTTGACGACCTTGAGCGGCTGGTAAGTCTTGATCGGTGTGTGGCATGGATCGTGGTACAGGTAACGCACGCCTGCGACGCCGTCGAGCTTCACCCCCTGCTCCAGCAGATATTCATGGATGTCGAGCAGGCGGCAGCCGGGGAAAATCTTGTCGAATTCGTATTTTTGCAGCTGGTCCATGCAGGTGCCGCAGGACACGATCACGGTCTTGATGTCGAGGTAGTTGAGGGTATTCGCGACGCGGTGAAACAACACCCGGTTGTCGGTGATGATGCGCCTGCCCTCTTCCTCCTCGCCGGCGGCGGTCTGCGGGTAGCCGCAGCACAGATAGCCGGGCGGCAGCACGCACTGCGCGCCGATCGCGTACAGCATCGCCTGCGTCGCCAGTCCCACCTGGCTGAACAGCCGCTCGGAACCGCAGCCGGGAAAGTAGAACACCGCATCCGACTCCTCGGTCACCTTGGCCGGATCGCGGATGACGGGTACGATGTGGCGGTCCTCGAGATCGAGCAGGGCGCGCGCGGTGCGTTTGGGCAGCTTGCCCGGCATCGGCTTGTTGATGAAATGAACCACCTGTGCCTGCAGCCTGGGACGCCCGGTGGTCGCCGGAGGCCGCCGCGTCTGGCGCTGCGCCAGGCCCAGCATTTTCCCGGCGCGATGCGCGAGCCGCTGCGCGCGGTAACCCCATTCGATCATCACGGTGCGCGCGATCTTGATGGTGTTCGGGTTGGTGGCATTGAGAAACAGCATCGACGCCGCCGTGCCCGGGTTGAACTTCTTCTTCCCCTGTTTGCGCAGCACGTTTCGCATCGCGACCGAAACATCGCCGAAATCGATGTCCACCGGGCAGGGGTTGGCGCATTTGTGGCACACGGTGCAGTGATCGGCGACATCGCCGAATTCGTCGAAATGTCTGAGTGAAATGCCGCGCCGCGTCTGTTCTTCGTAGAGAAAGGCTTCGATCAGAAGCGAGGTGGCGAGGATTTTGTTCCTCGGGCTGTAGAGCAGGTTGGCGCGCGGCACGTGGGTCGCGCACACCGGTTTGCATTTGCCGCAACGCAGGCAATCCTTGATCGAATCGGCGATGCTGCCTGTCTCCGATTGTTCCATGATCAGCGACTCGGCGCCGAGCAGGCTGAAGCTGGGCGTGTAGGCATTGCGCAGGTCGCTGCCGGCGAGCAGCTTGCCGGCGTTGAAGCGGCCGTGCGGATCGCACTGCTGCTTGTAGCTGCGGAAGGCCTCGATTTCATGCGCATCGAGGTACTCGAGCTTGGTGATGCCGATCCCGTGCTCGCCGGAAATCACCCCGTCGAGCGATTTCGCCAGGCGCATGATGCGCGTCACCGCGGCATTGGCCGCAAGCAGCATGTCGTAATTGTCGGAGTTGACCGGAATGTTGGTGTGCACGTTGCCGTCGCCGGCGTGCATGTGCAGCGCCACGAACACGCGCGCCTTGAGCACGCGCTGGTGAATCGCGCGGCAGCCTTCGAGGATGCGGTGGAATACCAGGCCGTCAAACAGCAGCTGCAGTTCGGTGCGCACTTCGTCCTTCCAGGACACGCGCACGCTATGGTCCTGCAGGACGGAGAATACGGTCAATCCCGTGTGGGTCACCGCGGCGAGGCCGGGCACGGCGTCGTCGCGCGCCTCGGCCACCGGCAGGTCGAGATGCTCGAGCAGGTACTGCCAGCGCGCGCGCACGCGGGCGAGGAGTTCGCGCGCGGCTTCGCGCCGGCCTTCGAGCAGCTCCGGCGCGGGCAGGGTTTCGCCGTGCTGGGTGAGCGGCAACTCGCCCTGGAAAAACTCGTCCAGCGCAGCGAGCAGGGCCAGCTTGTTCGCGATCGACAGCTCGATGTTGATGCGCTCGATGCCGTCGGAGTAATCGCCCAGGCGTTCGAGCGGGATGACCACGTCCTCGTTGATCTTGAACGCGTTGGTGTGTTTGGCGATGGCCGCGGTGCGGGCCCGGTCGAGCCAGAACTTGCGCTGCGTTTCGGCCGAGACCGCGATGAAGCCTTCGCCGCCGCGCGCATTGGCGATGCGCACCACCTGCGATGCGGCCGCCGCGACCGCGGCGTCATCGTCGCCGACGATGTCGCCGATCAGCACCATTTTCGGCCGGGTCGCGCCCCCGGTTTGGCGCTTGGCCTTGGTCGCATAGCCCACTGCCTTCAGATAGCGCTCGTCCATGTGTTCGAGTCCGGCGAGCATCACCCGGGGCAGGGGCTCGCCTGCGGCAAGCGCGGCCGGGCGGGCGTCCAGGTAACGCTTGATCTCCACGATGGCCGGCACCGAGTCGCGCACCTGGCTGAAGAATTCCAGGCACACGGTGCGCACGGAGGCGGGCATCTTGTGCAGAATGAAGCGCGCCGAGGTGATGATGCCGTCGCAACCCTCTTTCTGGATGCCGGGGAGCCCTGCGAGGAACTTGTCGGTCACGTCCTTGCCCAATCCCGCCCTGCGAAAGCGCGAACCCGGGATTTCCAGGATCTCGGGCCCGCCCTGGGGGGTGCTGCCGTCGCGGCGATAGCGCTGGATCTGGAAGCGCGTCACGCGCGCATCGTGGATCTTGCCCAGGTTGTGTTCCAGGCGGGTGATTTCGATGAAATGGCCGGTTGCATCGACCATGCGCCAGGAAACGAGATTGTCCAGGGCCGTGCCCCACAGCACCGCTTTTTTGCCCCCGGCGTTCATGGCGACATTGCCGCCGATGCAGGAAGCGTCGGCCGAGGTCGGGTCGACCGCGAACACGTGGCCCGCCGCCTCTGCCGCCTCCATCACGCGCTTGGTCACCACGCCCGCGCCGCAGCGTATGGTCGCGACCTGCCTGACCACGCCCGGCAGCCAGCTTTGCTCGACTGCGCCCAGCGCATCGAGCTTCTCGGTATTGATGACCGCCGCGAGGCGGGTGAGCGGAATCGCGCCGCCGGTGTAACCGGTGCCGCCGCCGCGCGGGATGATCGTCAGTCCGAGTTCGATGCAATCGCGCACCACCGCGGCCGCTTCGTCTTCGCTGTCCGGGTGAATCACGACGAAAGGGTATTCGACGCGCCAGTCGGTGGCGTCGGTGACGTGGGAAACGCGCGCCAGGCCGTCGAACTGGATATTGTCCTTGCGCGTGCTGCGGCTGAGTTTTTTCAGGGCGAGGCGCCGCAACACCGCCACCTCGGCGAAGCCGGCGCCGAAGGCATCCACCGCATCGCGCCCGCGTTCGAGCAGGAAGGTGACTTTCTGCGCCCGCGCCGCCAGTTGGGCTTTGGCGGCGGGGTCCGTGCCCGCCTTGGCGAGATGCTGCTGGCGGCGTTTTTCGATCTCGTCCAGGCGGTGGTGCAGGGCCTCGATCAGCGCCGCGCGCCGGCCCGGGTTGTCCAGCAGGTCGTCCTGCAGGTACGGGTTGCGCGACACCACCCAGATGTCGCCCAGTACTTCGTACAGCATGCGCGCCGAGCGCCCGGTGACGCGCTCCATGCGCAGTTCGCGCAGCGTTTCCCACGCCTTTTCGCCGAGCAGGCGCAGCACGATCTCGCGGTCCGAGAACGAGGTGTAGTTGTAGGGAATTTCGCGCAGGCGGGCGGTCATGTCAATTCCCGGCCATTATGGCGCGTCCGTGGCGGCAGCGGCCCCCGTCTCGGCCGTGGTCCCGGCTTGCGGGAAGATGTCGCGGTAGCTGGCGTAGAAGCTGGCAAACAGGGTGGGAACATAGGTGAGCGTCACCGGCAGCACGACCAGAAGGAACGCATCCTGCGATTTGTTGCCGAGCAGCCCCCGCAGCAGCAGGGCGAGCGCAAACAAGGTGAAGCTGCACACGAGGGTCAGAAGGACCAGCGCGAGGCCGTAGGTGAGAAATGCCCGCCAATTGCGCAAGGTGGCGAAAAGGCTGTAGAACAGCGCCTGCAATGCGGGCAGATCACGCCACGCCGAGAGGGCGGGCGCGAACCAGAACGCGGCCACCACCGGGAGGTAAAGGGCGCCCGCGAGCGCCGCCGCGGTGGCCAGGCTGCCGTCTTCGTACGCCGATGCCGGCGGCCGCTCGCCCAGCACCATCAGCCGCAGCAGCAGGCCGCCGTCGGCCAGGGCCGACAGGGCGAGGATGGCGAGCGCGCACGCCAGGTAAAGGCCGCCTTGCCTGAGCAGCGCCGGCAGGTTCGACCGGAAACCGGAGAACAAGGATCCATAGCGCAATTTGCGGCCCTGGTCGAGGTCCCGGCTGACAATCATGAAGCTCGCCGTGAAAGCGGGAATGAGCACGGTCGCGGCGAACCATCCCAGCACCGGAATCCTCCCCAGTAGCTGCATCAGCACGATGTAGGAAAATACCAGCAGTGCCCACATCGCCGGGTTCTTGCGGAACAGCGCGAAGCCCGTCCGCACCCAGTTCCAGCCGCAGACTGCGGGGACCGTATTCATGTCCGTTCCGGTGCGCTTGGCATCAGAGCCACGGCACGCTGCCGGCGCGCTCGATGCGCAGCGCGAGGATGCGGCGGAAGTGCTCGGGGTCGTGCGCGTGCACCAGTTCACCCGCGCGCGGCAGGTAGAAGTCGTAAAGGCGCGAGAGCCAGAATCGCAGCGCCGCGGCGCGCAACAGCCCCGGCCAGGCATCGCGCTCGGCCGGGGTCAACGGCCTGTGCGCATGGTAGCCGGCAAGCAGGGCACGCGAGCGCGGCGCGTCGATTTCGCCGCCCGGATGCACGCACCAGTCGTTGACGGCTACCGCCACGTCGAACAGCAGGCGATCGACGCCGGCAAAGTAGAAATCGATTACGCCGCCGATGCGCCCGCCCTGGAACAGCACGTTGTCGCGGAACAGGTCGGCATGGATCGGCCCGCGCGGCAGGTCTTCGCGCCGGGACCGCACCTGGAACTCGAGTTCCGCGCCGAGCAGGGCTGCCCCCCCGGCGTCGAGGAAAGGGCTCACCTTGGGAGCGGCTTCACGCCACCAGCGCGGTCCGCGCGGATTGTCGAGCTTGCCCGGATAGGACGCGCCGGCGCGATGCATGCCGGCGAGCGTGCGGCCGACCTCAGCGCATTGCGCTGGCGTGGGCGCGATGACGGTTTCCCCCTGCAGCCGCGACACCAGCGCCGCGGGCTTGCCGTTCAACTCGGAGAACAAGCGGCCCTCGTGATCGGCCGCCGGCGCGGGGCAGGGAACACCATGCTGCGCCAGGTGCGACATCAGCCCGAGATAGAAATCGAGTTCGAACGGGGCGAGCTTCTCGAACAGCGTCAGCACATAGCGCCCGGTGCTGGTGGTGACGAAATAGTTCGTGTTCTCGATGCCGGCGGCAATGCCCTGCATTTGCGCCAGGGCGCCGGCGCTATAGCGCTTCAGCCAGGCGGACAGCTGCTCGGGCGTGACCGGAGTGAAGACAGACATGCGCGCAGTGGGGGAGGAGCGATGGGTGCAGGAACTGCGCGGGCCGGACACTCACCGATCAGCCTCTTTACCCTTCACCCGGTTCAGAAAGAACGGATCACCCACTGCGGCACGCGCAGACCGGAGTCGAGCGAATCGCGGCGTATCATCGCGCCGTCGCCGCTGACGTCCATCAGAACGTAGGGCGCGCCATGCGGCGGCGTCACCTTCATCGCGTACAGCTTGCCGTTGATGCGGTACTCCTCCACCCGGTCCTGGCCGCGCGTGGTGATGGTCACCTGTGGTTCGAGCGCCGGATCGGGTACGAACCCGGGCGGGGCGGGCGGCGGCTCGGGCAGGGGCTCGAGCTTGGGCAGCTGTTGCGCGGAGAGCGGAAGCGCAATTCCGATGAGGGCTAGGGCGAGCAGGCGGCGCATGATGGGCTTCCGGTTGGCTGACGTTAAGCGAGGATTTTAGCAGATTCGGGCTTTGGCTTAGAGATTGAGCAGGTTCTCGCGTTCGGTTGGCAATGGCGCAAACCCCCGCTTGTGGCTTCGGCGTAACTTGGCGCTGCGCGCCAAGCAAGCCTGCGCCGAAAGCGGGGGCTTTAATTTGGCATATTTCATAAATTCAACAGGTTTTCCCGTTCTGTCGGCAGCGGCGCAAACCCCCGCTTTTCATAGTACTTGAAAATGGCCTCGACCACGGCCGCGGGCTCGTCGATCATTTGCACTAGGTCCAGGTCCTGCGGCTCGATCATGCGCTCCGCCTGCATGCGCTCGCGGAACCAGGCGAGGAGCCCCTGCCAGAAGGGCGAGTGCACCAGGATGATGGGCATATTGCGCGTCTTGCCGGTTTGCACCAGGGTCAACGCCTCGGACAACTCGTCCAGGGTGCCGAATCCCCCCGGCAGCACTATATAGGCAGTGGCGAATTTGACGAAGCTCACCTTGCGCGCGAAAAAATGGTGGAAAGTGAGACTGATGTCCTGAAAGCGGTTGCTGAGCTGCTCGTTCGGCAGCTGGATATTGAGGCCCACCGAGGGCGATTTGCCGAAATAGGCGCCCTTGTTGGCCGCTTCCATGATGCCCGGGCCGCCGCCGGAGATGACCGAAAAGCCGGCATCCGAAAGCAGGCGCGCGATTTTCTCCGCCAGCAGGTAATAGGGCGAGTCGACCGATGCGCGCGCGCTGCCGAATATGCTCACTGCGGGGCGGATCTGCGCCAGGCGTTCGGTGGCTTCGACGAATTCTGACATAATCCCGAATATCCGCCAGGACTCGCGCGCGTTTTGAGCCATGTCTGCTGCGCCGGCGTCGGCCGGCCGCGGAAGCTTTCCGTTCATACCTGACCCTCTATGAAAACCCTGCTGTTGGTGGATGGCTCGTCTTACTTGTACCGCGCGTATCACGCGCTGCCGGACTTGCGCAACGCGCGCGGCGAGCCCACGGGCGCGATCTACGGTGTGCTCAACATGCTACGACGCCTCGCCACGGACTACAAGCCGGACTACCTCGCCTGCGTGTTCGATGCAAAGGGCAGGACGTTCCGCGACGATTGGTACGCCGAGTACAAGGCCCACCGCCCGCCCATGCCGGAGGATCTGGTGTGCCAGATCGAGCCGCTGCACCAGGCGGTCGCCGCGCTCGGCTGGCCGCTGCTGATGATCGACGGGGTCGAAGCCGACGATGTCATCGGCACGCTGGCGCGGCAGGCGGCCGAGGCCGGCATGCACTGCGTCGTCTCCACCGGCGACAAGGACCTGACGCAGCTGGTGAATCCGAGCGTCAGCCTGATCAACACCATGAACAACGAGCGCCTGGACGAAGCCGGCGTCGAAGCCAAGTTCGGCGTGCCGCCGCGGCTGATGCTCGACTATCTCACCCTGGTCGGCGACAGCGTGGACAACGTGCCCGGGGTGGAGAAAGTCGGACCCAAGACGGCGGTCAAATGGCTGTCCCAGTACGGCTCGCTCGATGGGGTCGTCGCACACGCCGAGGAAATCGGCGGCGTGGTGGGGCAGAACTTGCGCCGTGCGCTTCCCTGGCTTCCGCAGGCAAAAAAGCTCCTTACCGTCTACTGCGACGTGCCGCTGCCGGTGAAGCCGGCCGAACTCGTGCCGCAAACGCCGGCGGAGGCCGAGTTGACCGGGCTGTTCCAGCGCTTCGGCTTCAGGAGTTGGCTGAAAGAACCGGCACAGGCGGGCGCGGCGACAGCCGCGCCGGCGCCGATTCCGTCCCCGGGCCGGCCCGATGCGGTCGAGCGCAATTACGCCACCCTGCTCGACGAACAACAGTTGGCCGGGTGGCTGGAAGTGCTCGATGGCGCCGCCCTGGTCGCGTTCGACACCGAGACCACCGGCCTCGATCCGATGGCGGCGCAATTGGTGGGCATGTCTTTCTGCTCCGAGCCCGGCCGGGCGGCGTATCTGCCGCTCGCGCACAATTATGCCGGTGCGCCGCGGCAACTGGGCGTGGAGCGCGCCCTGGCCCTGCTGCGCCCCTGGCTGGAGGCGGCGGACAAACCCAAGCTCGGCCAGAATCTCAAGTACGACCAGCACATACTCGCCAATCACGGCGTTCGGCTTCGCGGCGTTCTGCACGACACGCTGCTCGAGTCCTACGTGCTCGAATCGCATTTGCGCCACGACATGGGCTCGCTCGCCGAGCGCCATTTGCAGCTCGAAACCATCAGCTACGACGAGGTCACCGGCAAGGGCGCGCAGCGCATCGGTTTCGAACAAGTGAGCGTGGAGCGCGCCACCGAGTACTCGGCCGAGGATGCGGACGTGACCCTGCGCCTGCACCGCTGCCTGTATCCGAAGGTGCAGGCCGAATCCGGGCTCGAATACGTATACCGGTCGATAGAAATGCCTGCACGCGAGGTGCTGTTCAGGATGGAGCGCACCGGCGTGCTCATCGACGCCGCCCTGCTCGAGGCGCAAAGCCGCGAGCTGGGGCAGAAGATGATGGACCTGGAACACAAGGCCTACCGGGAGGCGGGCCAGCCGTTCAACCTGAATTCGCCCAAGCAGATCGGCGAAATTTTCTTCGAGCGCCTGCGGTTGCCGGTGCTGAAGAAGACCCCGAGCGGCGCGCCCTCCACCGACGAGGAAGTGCTCGAACGGCTCGCCGCGGATTACCCGCTGCCCAAGACCCTGCTCGAGTACCGCGCGCTCACCAAGCTGAAATCCACTTACACCGACAAGCTGCCGCGCATGGTCAATCCGGCGACCGGGCGCGTGCACACCAATTACGCCCAGGCGACCGCGGTGACCGGGCGCCTCGCCAGCACCGATCCCAACCTGCAGAACATCCCGGTGCGAACAATCGAGGGCCGGCGCATCCGCGAGGCCTTCATCGCACCCGCCGGCCGCGTCATCGTCTCCGCCGACTATTCCCAGATCGAGTTGCGCATCATGGCGCATATCTCGCGCGACGAGAATCTGCTGCGCGCGTTCGCCGCGGGCGAAGACGTGCACCGCGCCACCGCCGCGGAGATTTTCAACCGGGAGCTGCATGAAGTCACGGCGGAAGAGCGCCGCTACGCCAAGGTAATCAATTTCGGCCTGATCTACGGCATGTCGGCGTTCGGCGTGGCGCAGGCCCTGGGCCTGGAGCGCGCCACCGCCCAGGCCTATATCGACAGCTACTTCACCCGTTACCCCGGGGTGGCGCGCTACATGCAGGAGACGCGGGAGCGGGCGCGCGAGCGCGGTTATGTCGAAACGGTGTTCGGCCGCCGGCTGTGGCTCGCCGAGATTCGCGCCGCCAACGCGGGCAGGCGGCAGGGCGCCGAGCGCGCCGCCATCAACGCGCCGATGCAGGGCACGGCGGCGGACTTGATCAAGCTCTCGATGATCGCCGTGCAGGACTGGCTGGACCGGGAACATCTGTCGGCGGAACTGGTCATGCAGGTGCACGACGAACTGGTGCTGGAAGTGCCGCAGACGGAGCTCTCGCGGGTGCGCGAGGAACTCCCCCGGCTGATGACCGGCGTCGCCCGGTTTGAGGTGCCTCTTGTCGTGGACGTGGGTGTGGGTGCAAACTGGGAGCAGGCACACTAACCGATTCGCAGTGCAAGATGAGCGAGCCCTCCAGCCAGAAGCCGTCAGCGGCGTTCGCACCCGGGCAGGTGCCGTTCCGGCATGTCGTGCTGCTCGGCGATGCGCTGCTCGACGCCTATAGCACCATCGATAAGACGCCGGGGAAATTCGAGAGCGCCATCCTGCCTGGATCGCGCGACGACGAGTGGAAACTCAGCGTCGTCTCGGCCACCGAGGCGACGCGCGAGGGGCTGGCGCACCCCCTGCCCAGGGACGCCACCCACGCGATGATTTTCATCGAGGGCAATCACGCGATCGAGCAAAGCGGGCTGCTCGACCGGCGGCCGGATGCGTACGGACAGACCCTGGAACAGCTCTCGCTCGCCGCCGACGAGTTCGAGCGTACGCTCGGGCGGCTGATCGACGTGGCGCAGGCGGCGCGGCTGGTGATCATGGTGTGCACCATGTTTCAACCCAATTACAAGGACCCGGTGCGCCAGCGCACCGCCAGCGCGGCGCTGGCGCTGTTCAACGACCGCGTCACCAAGCGCGCCGCTGCGGCGCGCGTCTCCCTGATCGATCTGCGCCTCGCCTGCAACGAGCCGGAGGACTACGCCAAGCCGACGCTGTTGTCCAAGAACGGCGTGCAAAAAGTGGCCAACGTGATCCGCTTCGCGATGTATGAACTCGATACCGGGGCGCGCCGCACCGAGGTGTTCTTCTAGGACGACACGCGCGCTACTTGCCGATCGCGCCGAAGACCTTGCTGATGAGGCTGCTTGCGCTGCCGACCGGGTCCTTGCGGATTTTCTTTTCCTCCTCGGCGATCATCAGATAGAGGCCGTCGAGCGCTTTCTGCGTGACGTAATTGTTGAGGTCCGCGTCCTTTTGATCGACCAGGCCGAATCGGCCTCCCTTGCCGGCGAACTCGTTGTACTTGTCGGCCAGCTTCACTTTCTGCGTCGCCTTCTTTACGATCGGCAGAAATTTGGCGGTCAGCGCGGCCGATGTGCTGCGCCTGAAGTACTGCGTGGCGGCGTCCTCGCCGCCCGCGAGTATGCCCTTGGCGTCCTGCACGCTCATGTTCTTCACCGCATTCACCAGCAGCGGCGTGGCTTCGACCACCGCGGTTTCGGCGGCGCGATTCATCGTCGTCACCAGTTCGTCCGCGTACTTGCCCATGCCCAGGCCGCGCATCAGTCCTTCGACCTTGTGCAGGCTCTCCGGTAGACGGATTTTGACCCGCTCGTTACGCAGAAAACCGTCCTGCTTGGCCAGCATCTCCACCGCCACCTGCGAACCTTTCGTCAGCGCCTCCTTAAGGGCGGCGGTGGTGTCTTTGTTGGAGAGATCGGCGAGTCCTGCAGCGAGGACCGGGACGGAGAATAGCGTGAGTGCGACGGCGACGAAGCCGAAAAGGGCGTTCATGGCAGATCCTTGTGAGTGTGGGAAACTGGTGAAGCAGCTTATCCCCTCATCCGGCCGCATGGCAACAGTCCCCGGCGCAAGGCATAGGTCGTGCCGCAGGAGAATGCCGCGAAAGGTCTTTAGACGCCGCTGCCAGAAGTACTCTTCAAGCTGCTCTCGCAGGGTCGAGACTACCGTGGCCGAGTGCCGACGCGCGCGGCGCACCGCGGCTGAGGGAAGCTCACTTAATGCTTTACGCAAACGTCCTTGGCGGGGTCGTTGATTCCGGAAGCGTAGGGACGTGGACTTCGCAAGGTTATGGCTGGGACAAGGCCTCAGACGTGAATGTGCAGGTTTTCGGGACGGTTCCGGAGCCCGGTTCCCTCGTTCTCCTTGGGCTTGGCCTAGCCGCACTTGGATTCGCCCGACGCAGGAACGCCTAACCTGAACTCACCCAGACCCCGCTTCGGCGGGGTTTTTCGTTACTGCGCGACTGGAGTCGGCGCGCGTCAAGAGTTGCCTTTCGAAGCGAGCCTGCGCCGCGAACTCGTCACCGGCGACCGTTCCCTGCCGCTTCGGACTGCCGATCCGCATGATAGCTGGAGCGCACCAAGGGCCCGATCGCGGCGTGCTTAAAACCCATTTCCTGCGCGGCGCGTTCGAATAGACGAAACCCATCCGGATGGACGTAGCGCTCGACGGCCAGGTGATGCGCGCTCGGCTGCAGATACTGGCCTATGGTGATCATGTCCACGTCGTGGGCGCGCAGGTCGCGCATCACCTCGAGGATTTCCTCGTCCGTTTCGCCCAGGCCGAGCATCAACCCGGATTTTGTCGGGATGCCCGGATTGAGCACTTTGAATTCTCTCAGCAACGCGAGCGAATGCCGGTAGTCCGCGCCCGGACGCGCCTGCCGATAAAGCCGCGGCACGGTCTCAAGATTGTGATTCATGACGTCCGGCGGCGTAGCCGAAAGCAGATGCAGCGCGGTCGGCAGTCGCCCGCGGAAATCGGGCACGAGAGTTTCGATCCGGGTTTGCGGCGAACGCGCGCGTACCGCACGAATGCAATCGCAAAAATGCTGCGCACCGCCATCGCGCAGGTCGTCCCGATCGACGCTGGTGATGACGGCATATTCCAATGCCAGAGCGGCGATCGCCTCGGCAAGCTGCTGCGGCTCCTCGGCATCGGGCGGAGCGGGTCGCCCATGCGCGACATCGCAAAACGGGCAGCGTCGCGTACACAGCTCCCCCAGGATCATGAAGGTCGCCGTACCCTGCGCGAAGCATTCTCCGATATTCGGGCAGGAAGCTTCCTCGCAAACCGTGTGTAGGCCGCGATCGCGCAGCAAACGTTTGATGCTGTCGAAACGCGTATTGCCGGCGCCGGCCTTGACCCGGATCCAATCGGGTTTCTTCAGGCGCTCCCGCGGCACGATCTTGATCGGGATGCGCGCCGTCTTGGCGCGGCCTTTTTCAGCGCCCGCGCTCATGCTCGGCCAGCAGTCGCGTCAGCCGGGCCGCGAGCCGGTCGCCCAGTTCGTCGGCCGGGGCGCCGATCCCCAGGTCGCGCGCCTGCGTCACCGCCAGGCCCGGGTAGCCGCAGGGGTCGATCGCGCCGAAGGGAGCGAGGTCCATGTCCACGTTGAGCGCAACGCCGTGATAGCAGCCGCCGCTGCGCACGCGCAGGCCCAGCGCCGCGATCTTTGCGCCATTCACGTAGATTCCCGGCGCGCCGCTCTTGCGCTGCGCCGCGACATGGTAGTGCGCCAGCGTATCGATGACCGCTTGCTCGATCAGGCCGACCAGCGCGCGGATTTTCAGCTCGCGCCGCGCGAGGTCGAGCAGGGTATACATCACTACCTGCCCGGGGCCGTGATAGGTGATCTGGCCGCCGCGGTCGACGCGTTCCAGGGGAATTCCCGGGCGGCGCGGCAGGTGCGCGGGCCGGCAGGCAAGGCCCGCGGTGTATACGGGAGGATGCTGCAGAAGCCAGAGTTCGTCCGGCGTATCCGCGTCGCGGGAGGTGGTGAATTGGCGCATCGCCGCATAGGTCGGCCCGTATTCGGCCAGGCCGAGATGCTTTACGCGAGGTGCGGGCTGTCGGCAGCGCGGCGCAGGGCCGGACGCAGACCCGGTTGCAGCGCCGAATGAGTGTTGCCGGTTTTCGCTCTGCATTCGGCCCCCGGCGTGCCTATAACACCATCTTGACCATGGGGTGGTCGCACAGTTCGCGGTACAAATCATCCAGCTGTTCGCGCGATGTGGCGCGCACCGTGACGGTCAGCGACAGGTACTTCCCCTGGCGGCTGTTGCGCATCTCCATGGCGGCGGCATCGAAATCCGGCGCATGGCGCAGGACCACGCCCATCACCGCCTGCGCAAAACCGGGTTGTGTCAGGCCCATGATCTTGATCGGGAAGTCGCAGGGAAAAGCGAGCAGCGACTCGGGCTCGTTGGGCTCAGGGGTCATTTGAATATGAAGGGAGCCCTCCCCTCATGCTCCCCTGTACTGGTCTGTTGCAAAATTCATTTGCAACGGGCTCTCAAGCGTTGGCCGGCGCGCGCATGACCGTGCGCTTGTAGTCCTGGTAGAGCTGATTCATGCGCGCCGCCAGGGGGCCGGGCTTGCCGCTGCCCACGGGCTTTCCGTCCAGCGTGGAGATCGACAGGACTTCCTTGGTCGAGGAGGTCAGCCAGAGCTCGTCCGCGGCGCGCAACTCGGCTTCGCTCACCTGGCGCACGTCCAGCGGCAGCCGGTTGGCGCGCGCGAGTTCAATCACCACGTCGTAAGTGATGCCGGGCAGAATGAAATTCGACTTGGGCGGGGTGATGATGACGCCGTTCTTGACCAGGAAAATATTGCTCGCCGAGCCCTCGGTGAGGAACCCGTCGCGCAGCAGCACCGACTCCACCGCGCCCGCATCCACGGCGGCCTGGCGCAGCAGGCAATTCGCCAGCAGCGATACCGACTTGATGTCGCAGCGCAGCCAGCGGTTGTCGGCTACGGTGACCGCGGCCACGCCCTGTTCGCGCAGGCTCTGCGCCGGCGTGACCAGGGGATTGGACATCATGAACACGGTCGGTTTCACGCCCTTGGGAAAAGCATGGTCGCGCGGCGCCACGCCGCGCGTCACCTGCAGGTACACCCCCTGGTCGTCCCAGGGATTCCTGGCAACGATCTCGCGCACCAGTTGCTCCCATTGATCGAGGCCGCAGGGATGGGCAATGCGCACGGCGTCGAGGCTGGATTGCAGGCGCACCAGGTGCTCGCGCAGGCGGAAGGGATGACCCGAATAGGACGGGATCACTTCATATACGCCGTCGCCGAAAATGAAACCGCGGTCGAGTACCGGGATCCGCGCCTGCTCGATCGGCATCCATTCACCATTGAGGTAGATCATCCGCTTCTCCTGATAGGGTGTTTCGGGGCGCCCGTCACTTGAACCAAAGCCGCACGCTGTCCCAGACGCGGCCGAAAAAACCGGCGATGACCACGTTCTCCAGCGCCACCACCGGATATTCGCCGAGCAGCTTGTTCTGCAGCGTCACTTTGACCGTGCCCACTTTCTGTCCGATCGCGATCGGCGCCAGTAGCGGCTGCATGCTCACCAGATCCGCTTTCACCTGATCGGCGACGCCGCGCGGAACGCTGACGTAGAAATCCGCCAGGAATCCGGCCTTGACCCGGTTCTCGCTGCCCTTCAGCACCTCCAGCGTGCTCACCGCCTGGCTCTTGTCGTACAGTTTGACCGAATCGTAGAACTGGAAACCGTAGTTCAGCAGTTTCTGGCTCTCCTGCGCACGCGCGCTGTCGGAGCTTGCGCCCAGCACCACCGAGAGCAGGCGCCGCGGCCCGCGTTTGGCCGAGGCAATCAGGCAGAAACCGGCGTTTTCAGTATAGCCCGTCTTCAGGCCATCCACATTCGGGTCCAGCCAAAGCAGGCGATTGCGGTTTTGCTGGGTAATGTTGTTATAGTGGTACTCGCGCAGCGAATACAGCGGGTAGTACTCGGGAAAATCGCGGATCAGGGCCGCGGCGAGCCTGCCCAGGTCGTGTGCGGTCGAGTAGTGCCCGGGATCCGGCAGGCCGCTCGAGTTGGTGAAGCTGGTGTTCTTCATGCCCAGACGCTGCGCCTCGCGGTTCATCCTCTGCGCGAACACGTCCTCGGACCCGGCGACCGCCTCCGCGAGCGCGATGCAGGCGTCGTTGCCCGACTGTGCGATCATCCCATGCAGCAGTTCGTTCACCGTCACCGGTTTTCGCGGCTCGATGAACATGCGCGAGCCGGCGGCCTTCCAGGCGCGCTCCGATACCGGCACCACCTGGTCCAGCGCCAGTGTTTTCTGCTTCAGCGCGGCGAACGTCAGGTAGGCGGTCATCAGCTTGGTGAGCGAGGCCGGCTCGACGCGCTCATGCTCGTTTGCGCTGACGATCGCCTGCGCGCTAGTGAAGTCGTACAGCAGCCAGGCCTTGGCGGCAACCTGCGGGGGTGGGGGGATGTTCGCCCATGCAAGGGCGGGGAGCAGCAGCAGGAGGGACAGCAGGCGTGTCATGAGGGTGGCGCAAAAGTGCGGATTATACCAGCCGGGTCCTGCATGCAGAGGCTCATTCAGGGCGGCTGAACGCGCCTCTGGCACGCTGCGCCATCCGATGCCTTACTTGCTTACAACCAAGGGTCTGAAATCGAGTTCCGCGCGGATTTTTTCGGCGATCGCGTCGGCTTCGCCGCGGTTGCGGTAGGGACCGAGGTGCAGTCGGAACATGCCGTCGCGCGGGTAAATCCGGATGGCGTCGCCGAGCCAGGCCAGCTGCTGGTAGACGCGGACGCGGAAATTCTCGGCGTTGTCGCGTCCGGAGAACGCGCCCAGTTGCAGGTAGATGCCGCCCGCCTCGGCATCGACCGGAATCGGTTGCGCCGGCTGGACCGCTTCCGGCGCGAGCGGCCTGGCCGCAGCCGCGATCACGGGCGCCACCGGTTTCGCTTCGGCGACCGACTGCAGCTCCTCCGCCCGCGGCGCAGCGACGGCCACAGGCGACACCGCCTGGCGCCGCCGCGCCGCGAGAACCGGGAACTCTTCCGGCAAGATAGCTTCGACTTCGACCGTGGCGCTGCCGGCCGCGGCATAGCCGAGCTTGTAGGCGGCGGCGTAGGACAGGTCGACGAGGCGCCCGGAATGAAACGGCCCGCGGTCGTTGAGGCGCACGATCACGCTGCGGCCGTTGCCGAGGTTGGTCACGCGGGCGTAGCTCGGGATCGGCAGCGTCGTGTGCGCCGCAGTCATGGCGTACATGTCGTAGGCCTCGCCGCTGGAGGTGCGCTGGCCGTGGAACTTGCGCCCGTACCAGCTGCCGATGCCGCGCTGGCGATAAGGCGTCAGCGCTTTGTAGGGCACGTACTGCAGGCCGAATACCGTGTAGGGATTGTTGGCAAAACGGTGCAGCGGCTCCAGCCTTGGCTCGGCGTCGCCGATCTGATCCAGGTTCGCCGGTGGATGGTCGCCCGGGCCGTCGTCCTGGTAATAGCCGCCGCGGCTGCTGCTGCGCGCCGCCGCCACGGCGGGGGCGGTCTTGGGCGCGGCAACGCTGCCGTCGCGCTCGCCGGAGGTGCGCTTGGGGGCGCTGCCGCATGCCGCCAGCATCAGTGCGGGTGCGAGCGCAAGCAAAAGGTGCAACGCAAAGGAGCCCAAGGCGTTTTTCCCGCTCCTTGCGTCTGGTCGCGGCGGCGGTGTCGGGCGGCTCAAGTCTGTACCAGCTTGCGGTGCCTGTGGATGCTCATCAGTATGCCGATGCCGAGGAACAGCGTTACCAGCGCGGTGCCGCCGAATGATATCAGCGGCAGCGGCACGCCCACCACCGGCAGGATGCCGCTGACCATGCCCATGTTGACGAAGACGTAGGTGAAAAACGTCAGCGTCACGGCTCCGGCCAGGAGCCGCGCGAAAAAAGTCGGCGCGTTGGCGGCGATCGACAGGCCGCGGCCGATGAGCAGCAGGTACAGCAGCAGCAGCACGCAATTGCCGATCAGGCCGAATTCCTCGGAGAATACGGCGAAGATGAAGTCGGTGGAACGCTCCGGAATGAATTCCAGGTGCGCCTGCGTGCCTTTCAGCCAGCCCTTGCCGGCGAGTCCACCCGAACCGACTGCGATGACCGACTGAATGATGTGATAGCCCGCGCCCAGCGGGTCGGAGGTCGGATCGAGCAGGGTCAGGATGCGGCGGCGCTGGTAGTCGTGCAACAGCGACCACAGGAAGGGCAGGCAGGCGGAGCCTGCGAGCGCAAGCCCGATCATGATCTTCCAGGACAAGCCGGCGAGGAAAATGACGTAGAACCCCGCTGCCGTCACCAGCAGGGCCGTCCCCAGGTCGGGCTGGCGCGCGATCAGCAGCACCGGCAGCGCGAGCAGCAGGCTGGCGACGAGATAGTCGCGCAGGCGCAGCGACGCCTCGTGTTTGTGGAAATACCAGGCGAGCATCAGCGGCATGGCGATTTTCATGATCTCGGAGGGCTGGATGCGGGTGACCCCGACGTTGAGCCAGCGGCGCGCGCCGTTGACGACCTCGCCGAACAGCGCCACCCCGATCAGCAGGGCGAGGCCAAGCGCGTAGGCGGGGAGGGCGAAGCGCATCAGGGTCTGCGGCTGGAACTGCGCCACCGCCCACATGACGCCGAGCGCCACCAGGATGTTGATCGCCTGGCCGGCGACGCGGGACGACGTGTCGTGCGCGGCGCTCGACAAAGTGAGCAGGCCCAGCAGCAGCAGCGTGACGGCGAGCGAGAACAGCGGCGCGTCGATCTTGTCGGTGAAGCGCAGCCACAGGGTCCTAATCATCGTCGTCGTCCGCGGGGGCCTCGGGCGCGGGCTTGTCGACGCGCTTGCCGAGCAGGTAGTAGTCCAGCACCTGGCGCGCGATCGGCGCCGCCGCGCGCGCGCCGAAGCCAGCGTTTTCCACCACTACCGCGAGCGCGATCCTCGAGCTCTCAAGAGGCGCGAAGGCGATGAACAGGGCGTGATCGCGGTGGCGTTCGGCCACGTTCTTCTCGCTGTATTTCTCGCTCTGCTTCATCGCCACCACCTGCGCCGTTCCGGTCTTGCCGCCGCTGGTGTACTCGGCCTTGGCGAAGGCGCGCGCGCCCGTGCCTTCGGTGTTCACCCCGCCCAGGGCACGCTTGATGAACTCGATGTTCTCCGCTTTCAGCGCTATGGCGCGCTCGATCCTGGGCTCGACCACGGTGCGTTCGCCGCTCTTGATATTCTCGATGTAATTGACCAGGTGCGGGCGGTACATGACGCCGTTGTTCGCGATCGTCGCCATCGCCTGGGCCATCTGCAGCGGCGTGTAGGCGTTGTAGCCCTGTCCTATGCCGATGCTGATGGTTTCGCCGGCATACCATTTCTGCTGCTCGGGCTTGCGGAAGCGTTTGCGTTTCCACTCCTGCGAAGGCAGCACGCCCGTCGCCTCGCCTTCCACGTCGATGCCGGTTTTCGCGCCGAAGCCGAACTGGCCGATGAAACGGGAGATGTTGTCTATGCCGAGGTCGTTGCCGAGCACGTAGTAGTAAGTGTCGCAGGAGGCGACGATGGATTTGTACATGTCGACGGTGCCGTGTCCGCCGACCTTGTCGTCGCGGAAGCGGTGATTGCCGAACTGGAAGAATCCGGGATCGTGGATGGTTTGTTGCGGCGTGCGTTTGCCCAGCTCCAGCGCGGCCAGCGCCATGTAGGGCTTGAAGGTGGAGCCCGGTGGATAGGTGCCGGCCAGCGCGCGGTTCACCATCGGGCGGTCGGCCGAGGTGTTGAGTTCCTCCCAGCTGGCCGGGTCAATGCCGTCGACGAACAGGTTGGGATCGAAGCCGGGCTTGGAGACTAAGGCCAGTATGCCGCCGGTGGCCGGCTCGATCGCCACCAGCGCGCCGCGGTTTTCGCCGAAAGCCTGTTCCGCCACTTCCTGCAGGCGGATGTCCAGCGTCAGCACCAGGTTGTTGCCCGAGGTGGGGGAGGTGCGCGACAGCGTTCTCACGCCGCGGCCGCCCGAGTCCACCTCGACCTGCTCGTAGCCGGTGATGCCGTGCAACTCACTCTCGTAGCTCTGCTCCAGCCCGGTCTTGCCGATGTGGTCCGTGCCTTTGTAGTTGGCGGCGAGGCCTTCGTCATCGATGCGCTCCACGTCGCGCTCGTTGATGCGGCCGATGTAGCCGACCAGGTGGGAAGCCAGCTCGTTCAGGGGATACTGCCGGAACAGGCGCGCCTGGATGTCGACGCCGGGGAAGCGGTACCGGTTGACGGCGAACTTCGCCACCTCTTCGTCGGTCAGGCGCGTGCGGATCGGCAGGCTGTCCGCCCCCTTGGCCTCGATGCGCAGTCGCTTGAAGCGGGTGCGGTCGCTCGAGCGGATCTCGACGATCGCAGCCAGCTCGTCGATGGTCTTCTCCAGGTCGGCGACCTTGCCCGGGGAAATCTCCAGCGTGTAGGCCGAGTAATTGCGCGCCAGCACGGTGCCGCCGCGGTCGAGAACCAGCCCGCGATTGGGCATGATGGGTACGATGGAAATGCGGTTGTCCTCGGCCTTGGTGCGGTAGTAGTCGTATTGCAGCACCTGCAGGTACACCAGGCGCAGCAGCAGCAGGGAAAACGCGGCGAGCACGAACACGCCGGCGATGCCGATGCGCAATTGGAAGAAGTACAGCTCGCGCTGGTGATCCTTGAATTCGGTGAGGCGCATTTGCTGGAAGTTAGATAGGCCGGTTCTCGTCCGTCATTGCGGCCCGCTGCTGCGGCAGCAGCAGCAGGAAGCTCAATACCGGCCACAGCGCGGCGCAAATGAAACTGCCGGCGAAATAGGTCCAGCCGGGGAAGCCGGCGCCGGCAGCGAGCCGTATCACCAGCGTCAGCAGTTGCGTCGACAGCAGCAGCAGGAGCAAATGCAGCGCCTGCTGCCACAGGGGGAACCAGAGGATGCGCCGGTGCACGGCGAGCGCAAGGAAAGCGAGCGCCGCGTAGCCGAGCGCGTGCTGGCCGAGCAGCGCGCCGTTGCCTACGTCGAGCAGCAAGCCCAGCGTCCAGGCGACGCCGATGCCGACCCGGCGGGGCTGGTGGATGCACCAGAAGGCGAGCACCGCCGCGGTGAGGTCGGGGACGCCCGCGGTATTGCGCCAGGGCAGCAGGTTGAACAGCAGCGCCAGCATTAGCGTCAGCACGATGAAGCTGACCTTGACTGGCAGCAGGATGCGCTGCGGCTGTTCTTCGAACTGCATCTTAGTCGCGCTTCCTCGATCGCTTGCTCCTCGATGGCTTCTGCGCCGCCTGCTCGGCCTCCGCCGGCGGCGGCGTTTTGGCTTCGGCGGACAGCACCAGCACCTGGCGATAGCGGTCAATGCCGGCAGTCGGAGCAAGGGCGATCTTGGCGAACGCATACGCGGCGTCGCGCTCGATGCGCGCCACCGTGGCCACCGGCAGTCCCGGCGGGTAGGTGCCGTCTATGCCCGATGTGACCAGCGTGTCGCCGTTGCGGATGTCGGCATTGGCGGCCATGAAGCGCAGGTCGAGCATGCCGCCCTCGGCGCCGCCATAGGCGACCGCACGCAGCCCGTTTCTCTGCACCTGCAGCGGGATCGCCTGGTCCTTGTCCGAGAGCAGCGTCACTTCGCTCATCAGCAGGTACACGCGCGTCACCTGGCCGATCACGCCGACATCGTCGATCACCGGCTGGCCCGCCTGGATGCCGCCCTGCGAGCCTTTGTCGATCACCACCTTGCGCGAGAACGGATCGCGCCCCGCGTAGAGGATCTCGGCAAACAGCGATTTCCCCGGCAGCCGTTCCTGCGCCTCGAGCAGGCGGCGCAACTGATTGTTCTCCTCTTTCAGCGCCTCCAGCTGCAGCAATTCCGGCGCCGCGCGCAGCTGCCGCGTGCGCAGCGCGGCATTCTCCTCTTGCAGCGCCACGGTGCTGCCGAAGTAATTGGCCACGGCGTGGAACAGGTCCACCGGCGCCATGGCGATGCGCTGTATCGGGTAGGCGGCGAGGGCCACCACCTGGCGCACGTTTTCGGCATAGCGAAAACGCGCATCGAGCACCATCAGCAGGACGGCGAGCGAAACGAAGAACGTGAGGCGGACCAGTGGCGCCGGGCCACGGTTGAAGAACGGTGGCGGCTGGTGTTCCATGCGGGCGCTAACGGGCAAGGGGCGGGGGGCGATGAGCCGGGCTGCGAACCGGATCTGCACTCATAAGCCGTCACCCATCGCCAGGTTCAGTCATTGGTAAAGATCGATCCGAGCTTGTCCATTTTCTCGAGGGCCTTGCCCGAGCCGCGCACGACGCAGGTGAGCGGATCGTCGGCGACGATCACCGGCAGCCCGGTTTCCTCCATCAGCAGGCGGTCGATGTCGCGCAAGAGCGCGCCGCCGCCGGTGAGCACCATGCCCTTCTCGGCGATGTCCGCGCCCAGTTCCGGCGGAGTGTGCTCGAGGGCGGATTTCACCGCGCTGACGATGCTGTTGAGCGGATCGGTGAGCGCCTCCAGGATTTCGTTCGAGGAAATGGTGAAGCTGCGCGGAATGCCTTCCGCGAGGTTGCGTCCTTTGACTTCCATCTCGCGCACTTCGGAGCCGGGGAAGGCGGAGCCGATTTCCTTCTTGATGTTTTCGGCCGTGGTCTCGCCGATCAGCATGCCGTAGTTGCGGCGGATGTAATTGATGATGGCTTCGTCGAACTTGTCGCCGCCGACGCGCACGCTGCCCGCGTAGACCATGCCGCCAAGGGAGATCACGCCCACCTCGGTGGTGCCGCCGCCGATATCCACCACCATCGAGCCGGTCGCATCGGCCACCGGAAGATCCGCGCCGATCGCCGCGGCCATCGGTTCCTCGATCAGGAATACCTGCGATGCGCCCGCGCCGATCGCCGATTCGCGGATGGCGCGCCGCTCGACCTGAGTCGAGCCGCAGGGCACGCAGATGATGATGCGCGGGCTGGGCGAGAGCAGGCGCGAAACGTGCACCTTCTTGATGAACAGCTTGAGCATCTGCTCGGTCACGGTGAAGTCGGCGATCACGCCGTCCTTCATCGGCCGTATGGCGACGATGTTGCCGGGCGTCTTGCCGAGCATCTGTTTGGCTTCCTTGCCCACCGCCTGAATGGTTTTTTTGCCGCTGGGGCCGCCTTCCTGGCGGATGGCGACGACCGAAGGCTCGTCGAGCACGATGCCCTTGCCGCGCACATAGATCAGCGTGTTGGCGGTGCCCAGGTCGATGGCCAGGTCGTCGGAAAAATAACCGCGTAGAAATCCAAACATTTGCTCGTGTTCCGTTCCGGGTAAGGGCTGGTAAATGCGTTATAATACCGCACTTTAACGCAGCGCCTAAGTGCAAATTCCATGTCCCTGTCCCTGCCGGAAGTCAAACGCGTCGCCTGGCTCGCCCGCATCGAAATTACGGAGGCCGAAGCCGAGGCGGCGCAAGGCCAGCTGAACGGCATATTCAAGCTGATCGAGCAGATGTTGTCGGTCGATACCGAAGGCATCGCGCCGATGGCGCATTGCGAGGACGTGGTGCAGCGCCTGCGCGAGGACCGGGTCACCGAAAGCGACCAGCACTTGCTGTACCAGTCGATCGCGCCGCAGGTCGAAGGCGGGCTGTATCTGGTGCCCAAAGTCATTGAATAGGCAGCCGGCGCAGGGGGCCGGGAAACCCGATACCTGCGCGCCCAGCCGCACATGCTGAACGCAAGCCTCAAACAGCTCTCCCTCCAGCTCGCGCAGAAGAAGCTGTCCAGCGTCGAGCTGACGCAGTTCCATCTGGATCGCGTCGCGCGCCTGAATCCCGGGCTCAACGCATTCGTCACCGTCGATGCCGCCAGGACCCTGGCGCAGGCGCGCGCCGCCGACGCGCGGATCGCTGCGGGCGAGGCGCAGCCGCTCACCGGCATTCCCATCGCGCACAAGGACATTTTCTGCGCCAAAGGCTGGCTCACCACCTGCGGTTCGAAAATGCTCGCCAATTTCACCAGCCCCTATGATGCACATGTGGTCGAGCGGCTCGATGCCGCCGGGGCGGTGATCCTGGGCAAGACCAACATGGACGAGTTCGCCATGGGCTCTTCCACCGAAACCTGCTATTGGGGGCCGGTGAGAAATCCCTGGGATCCCACGCGCGTTCCGGGCGGCTCGAGCGGCGGCTCGGCAACGGCGGTGGCCTCGCGCATGGCGCCGGCGGCGATCGGCACCGACACCGGCGGCTCCATCCGCCAGCCCGCGGCCCTGACCGGCATCTGCGGCCTCAAGCCCACTTACGGCGTGGTGTCGCGCTACGGCATGATCGCTTTTGCATCCAGCCTGGACCAGGGCGGGCCGATGGCGAAGAGCGCCGAGGACCTCGCCCTGATGCTCAATGTGATGGCGGGTTTCGACGCGCGCGATTCGACCAGCCTTGATCGGCCGGCCGAGGACTATACGCACCTGCTCGATGCCTCACCCGCGGGGGATCGCGCCAGGCCGCTTGCGGGACTGCGCATCGGCGTGCCGAAGGAGTATTTCAGCGCCGGCCTCGCGGGCGACGTCGGGGCCGCCGTGGAAACGGCGCTGGCGCAATTCGAAAAACTGGGCGCCCGGCGCGTCGCCATCAGTCTGCCCAACACCGCGCTGTCGGTGCCCGCCTATTACGTGATCGCGCCGGCCGAAGCATCGAGCAACCTGTCGCGTTTCGACGGCGTGCGCTATGGCTATCGTGCGCCCGAGTACACCGACCTTGCCGACATGTACGCGAAGAGCCGGGCGCAGGGCTTCGGCGCGGAAGTGAAGCGGCGCATACTCATCGGTACCTATGTGCTGTCGCACGGCTATTACGACGCCTATTATCTGAAGGCGCAGAAAATCCGCCGATTGGTCGCGCAGGATTTCGCCGAAGCCTACGGGCAATGCGACCTCATCATGGGGCCGACCTCGCCCAGCGTCGCCTTCGCGCTCGGCGCCAATACATCGGATCCGGTGCAGATGTACCTCAACGACATCTACACCGTGGCGGCGAACCTCGCGGGCCTGCCGGCCATGTCGATTCCCTGCGGCTTCGGTGAGGGCGGCATGCCGGTGGGGTTGCACTTCGCCGGCAACTATTTCTCCGAGGCGCGCATGCTGCAGGCCGCGCATCAATATCAGCTTGCGACCGACTGGCATCTGCGTCAGCCGGCGGGAACGGAGTAGGCGATGGACTGGGAAACCGTCATCGGGATCGAAACCCACGCGCAGCTCTCGACCGTGTCGAAAATCTTTTCGGGCGCGGCGACGCGCTTCGGCGCGGCGCCCAACGTCCAGGCCTGCGCGGTGGACATCGCGCTGCCCGGAGTGCTGCCGGTGCTCAACCGGGGCGCGGTGGAAAGGGCCATTCGATTCGGCCTCGCCGTCGGCGCGGACATCAACCGGCGTTCGGTGTTCGCGCGCAAGAATTATTTTTATCCCGACCTGCCCAAGGGCTATCAGATCAGCCAGTACGAACTGCCGGTGGTGCAGGGCGGGTCGCTGTCGATGTCGGTCAAGGGCGGAGAAAAAACCGTGCGGATTACGCGCGCGCACCTGGAAGAGGATGCGGGCAAGTCCCTGCACGAGGACTTCCACGGCATGAGCGGCATCGACCTCAACCGCGCCGGCACGCCGTTGCTGGAAATCGTGACCGAGCCCGACATGAGGAGCGCCGAGGAGGCCGTGGCCTATGCCAGGGCGCTGCACGCGCTGGTGCGCTGGATCGGCATCTGCGACGGCAACATGCAGGAAGGCTCGTTCCGCTGCGACGCCAATGTTTCGGTGCGGCCCAGGGGCGCGGGAGCGCTCGGCACGCGCTGCGAAATCAAGAACCTCAACTCCTTCCGCTTTCTCGAAGAAGCGATCAATTACGAAGTGCGCCGCCAGACCGAATTGATCGCGGACGGCGGCAAGGTGGTGCAGGAAACCCGGCTCTACGATCCGGACAAAAGAGAAACGCGCTCGATGCGCTCGAAGGAGGACGCGCACGATTATCGCTATTTCCCCGACCCCGATTTACTGCCGCTTGCCGTCAGCACCGAAACGATCGAGCGGATCCGCTCCGAACTGCCGGAGTTGCCGCAGGCGAAGCGCGCGCGCTATATGCGCGAGTTCGAGCTTTCCGCCTACGATGCCGGCGTGCTGACTTCATCGCGCGAGGTCGCCGACTTTTACGAGAATCTGATCCGCGCGCTGGGAGGGGGCTACAAACTCGCCTCGAGCTGGATATCGGTCGAGTTGTTCGGCGCCCTGAATCGCGCCGGAATGGAGATCTCCCAATCGCCGATCGGCAGCGGGCAGCTCGCCGATCTGCTGACGCGGATTCAGAACGATGCGATCAACGGGAAACAGGCGAAAGAGGTATTCGACGCCATGTGGAACGGCGAGGGCGATGCCGCAGCCATTATTGCCGCCAGGGGCCTGACGCAGATTTCCGATGCCGGCGAACTCGAGAGAATCGTCGATGGCGTGCTCGCGGCCAACGCGAAATCGGTCGAGGAATACCGGGCGGGCAAGGAAAAGGCGTTCAACGCGCTCGTCGGCCAGGCGATGAAAGCGACCAGAGGCAAGGGAAATCCGGCCCGGATCAACGAGATCCTGAAGAAAAAGCTGACGGACTAGCTATTTCTTCTTCGGCGGTGCGGCCGCGGCCTTCGGCGCTGCCCCCGTCAGTTGCAGATAGCTGGAGTTTGTGGCTGCGGCCGCTGCTGCGCAGCTTAACTTTCGCTGCACGAAAGTTAGCCTGCGCCCCAAACGGCGCTATTTCTTCTTCGGCGGTGCGGCCGCGGCC
>Ga0172371_10001187_pt1 | contig 41139 bp, 34 predicted proteins | sample Lak12m_FD_114543 | JGI IMG/M metagenome (GOLD analysis project Ga0172371, IMG submission 114543) | Freshwater microbial communities from Kabuno Bay, South-Kivu, Congo - kab_022012_12m | ecosystem: Environmental > Aquatic > Freshwater > Lake | place: Democratic Republic of the Congo: South-Kivu... | reverse complement strand
CCCTGGGCATGGAGCGCGCCCTCGAGGAGGTACGCTCCCGCGCCGGCACCGACTACGACCCCGAGGTCGCCGCCGCCTGCCTGCGCGTGGTGGAGGAGCGCGGGTTCGCGTTCTCGCCGTGACAGGTCACAGGTGCCGGCGGCGGCGCAGCCCGCCGCCCCGCCCGCCCCGTCAGGGGAGCTTCGCGCCGTAGATGTGGATGTGGCCCAGCACGCGGCGCGCCGGGCCCGCCTCCCAGACCACGGTGTTCCCGCTCAGGGCGGGGAAGAGGCAGGTCTGGTCCTTCTGCGCGAGCCTGACTGCCTTCTTGCTGCGCGCCACGTTGCGCACGTAGACCGCGGCTCCGGCCTGATAGTCGAGCACGAACTCGCCGCCGTGGCCGCCGCCGTCCCACGCCACGAGCTCGCCGTCGATGCGCGGGCGGGCCCCGGTGGCTACCTGGGTCCGTACCCCGGTCTTGAGGTTGCGGAGCATCACGCGCTCGCCCTCCTGCCACCACACGACGCGGTCGCCGCTGATGTCCGGGCTCCACTCGAAGGCGGAGGTCTGGGACACGCTGAAGGGCTCGCCGTCGGGCAGGTCGCGACCGCTGATGTCGCCGCCGGTGCTGGCGTAGACGGCGGTGTGGACGATCTTGCCGTCCACCGTCCGGCGTGAGAGACCCACGCTGCTGAGCACGCTGGTGCTGGCGACACGGTACGCCCTGCCGCTGTTGAGATCGCGTGCCTTGACCGTGTACGGGCCGCCGGTGCTCTTCGCCTCGAGCCAGACCACCCACTGGTCGCAGATCTCGGGGAACCACTTGTACGCCGTGCTGCGCGCCACGATGAACTCCTCGCCGCCGGCGATGAAGGAGCCGAAGATATCGCCGTTCTCGTGGTTGCGCTTGTCGACCCAGACGGCCTTGTGCACGGTGCGCCCGCCGGTCTGTACGGCGGCGACGCTGGGGTTGTCCTGGGCGCCGTCGGACGCGCAGACGGGGAAGTCGGTGGTCTTGGCCAGGTCACGGCCGTAGATGTCGAGCTGGCCGTTGCGGTTGTCGGTCCAGACGACCATGCGGCCGGCGATGTCGGGGCCGGCCTGGCCGCCCATCTCGATGCACACGGGGAACACCTTGGGCGCGGCGCGCCCGGCGTCCTGGCGCGCCTGGGCCACGGGCACCGCTGCGGCCCAGACCGCGGCGGCGAGCAGGGAGAGGAGCGCCATCCGCCACGTCCGCGCAGACGCTGCTCGCGTCTGCCGCGCCCTGGACGTGGTGCTCTGCGGTGCCGTCATGGCCGTCCCCTCTCGCCCGCCTCGCCTGCCGTCCATGGTACTGCACCGGGGCGGCTGGGACACGACGGCGGACGTTCTCAGGCGCCCGGGGCGGCGGTCTCGCCGCGGGCGACTCGCAGGTAGGCCTCGTGCACGTCCTCATCCGAGGCGGCCGTGAAGTAGGGTGCCAGCTCGCGGAACAGGTGCAGGAGCTCGGCCTGGCCGGCGCAGGCGGCCTCGAGGGTGGTGTCCTCGCGGGCGGCGGCCTGCCGGGCCGCGTCGTGCGCGTGCTGCAGGCTCATCACGGCGTCGGCGAGCGCGTACCAGGCGGCGGCGTACTCGTCCGAGAGCTCGACGTCCACGCCGCCCCCGCGCGCCAGCTCCTCCTCCGAGAAGCGCAGGTAGAGGTGGTGGGCGCCGAGGACGGCGAGCGCCGCGCTGCGGAGCTCCGCGAGGGCCACGTTCAGCGACGGCGCCGGCGGAACGGGTGCCGTGGGCGCCTGGGGGTACGCGCCGGCGGCCGGAACGGGTGGGGCGGGCGGCGCAGGAGGCAGCGGCGCCGGCGGAACGGGCGCGGCCGCCCGCGGCAGAGCGCCCGGCCTCACCGGCGCCGGGCTCGGGACGCGCCGCACCACGACCGTCTTCGCGGCGAAGTCGCCCAGGCGCTTGCGTCGGCTGTTCACGGCGCACGAGATGGCGGACGGGATATACAGCAGGTACATCTCGGGGATGCGCACGGCGTTGCGCACGACCACGGCGCCTGCCCCCGGCGGTGAGCCGTCTTCGGCGAGCACCGCGAGCTTGAAGAGGCGCTTGCCCGGCGTGGTCCCGGTCAGCTCGAAGAGCGTGAAGTAGACGAAGACCAGGCCGTACTCGAGCAGCGTCAGCCAGCCCGGCGCGGCGCGGCTCGCAGCCATGATCTCCTCGACGCTGAGCGTCGGGCTGAGGCCGATGTCGAGCACGCCCAAGGCCATGAGCACGGCCAGCACGACGGACGAGGCGAGGAGCACGATGAGCGTGTCGACCAGCACAGCCGCCGCCCGCCAGCCCAGCGTGGCATACTGGACGTGCTCGTGAGGGCCTGGCTGCACCGGGGACTCCTTGCGGGCCGCGGACCGGGCGCCGCGGACACAGGCGATTGTATACGCCGCAGCCGCGGGCGCGCCCGGGACGGCGGAGGCTCAGCGCGAGCGACGACGGGAGGCGGCATGCGAGGCAGAGAGCTGGAGAGGGCACGCGCAGCCAGGGCGGCGGCGCTGGGCGCGGTCGCCCTGGCTGTCCTGCTGCTGCTGGCCTGCCCCGCCTTCGCCGGCAGGCAGAAGATCGTGAGAGGGGCCACCACGCTGACCGTGCCCGCGGGCAGGGTCGCCGCCCTCACGGCCGCCGACGTCCTGGTCATCGACGAGCCGCCACTCTCCTTCAGCTTCGTGTGGGACGGCGACGTGAGCTGGCGGTACCGGACGCCCATGGCGGCCGGCGGCAGCTTCGACGCGGCCGCGAAGAAGGGCACGCTGGTGCACGCGGGCGGGCTGCGCTTCGTCAACGTGGCCACGGGCGCCAGCCTGCCGCTCAGGGGCCTGCGCGCCTCCGTGGACGGCCCCTCGCACGTGATCCTGCAGGCGGCCGTCGGCGGACCCCCGGTCACGCGCGCCGCGGTCATGGTGTCCACGGGCGGCGGACAGCTCGTGAAGAAGGGCAAGCGCGTGAGCATCGGCGGCCTGCAGTTCCGCCTCACGCCGCAGCTGGTCATCGCTCTGCAGACGGCCCTGGTGGGCACGTTCGACGCGACCTCGGTCTTCGCCGCCGGCGAGGTGAGCTTCCGCCTCAAGTAGGCGGCGGGGCGGGCGGCCGCGGGCGGCCCCGCCGCGCAGGCCTCGCGGGGCGGCTGCGGGCGGCCCCGGCTCAGGACTCGAGCACGGCCTCCAGCCTGGCCACGAGGGGCGGCAGGTCGTACTGCACCGTCGCCCAGAGGATGCGTGAGTCGATGCCGAAGTACTCGTGCACGACCACGTTGCGCACGGCGCGCATCACCCGCCACGGGACCCCGGGGTAGTCGTCGAGGACGGATTCCGGGATCCAGCGGATGGACTCGCCCATGGTCATGAGGTTGCGCACCACGGCGTCCACGGTGCGCTGGTCGGCGCAGAACTCCGCGTAGCTCATGCCCTCCGTATAGGAGCCGACGGCGCGCACGGCGGCGAGGATGTCGCGCACGCGGAAGCGCCAGTCGCGGAACTTCAGCTTGGCCTCACGCTCCAGGCGGCCGGCGCGCAGGCGGTCCTGCGGTGTGGGCGGCTCAAAAGGCACGGATGCCCTCCTGCAGGATCTCGTCGCGCATCTCCGGGCGCAGCGCGTCGGGCGTGGCCAGGTCGATGCGCGTGTCCATGACGTCGGCAAGGAAGTCGAGCAGCCGCACGAAGGCGAAGAGGCCCACGTGCGCCCCGGGTTCGAACTCCACGAGCAGGTCGACGTCGGAGTGCAGGGTCGCCTGGTCGCGGGCCGTGGAGCCGAACACGGCGATGTGGCGCACCGCCATGGCGCGCAGCTTGTCCTGGTTGCGGGAGAGGCGCCGGAGCGCTTCGCGGCGGGTCATGGACGAGATTCTATCGGAGCGCGCGGCGGCCGCCGATAGAAGAGCCAGGAGGTGGCCCATGGGACGAGCACGGCCGAGCGGCCCGTCGCCGCACGTGGACGAGCTCTATGCCGGCATCGGCAGGTCGATGGCGCTGTTCTACGGTGGCGTTCCCGAGGCGCGCGGCGAGGTGCGGCCCGGCGCGGTGCTGGGCTGCAGCGGCCTCGGCGCCGCCTTTCTGAACGCGGCCATCGTGTGGGGCGAGCCCGGGCTGCCCGCGGCGGAGACTGAGCGGCGCGCCGCCGGCACGCTGCGCGAGTTCGTGGGCATCATGCGCGGGCTCGGGAGCGGCGGCTACGTGTGCCTCGGTGAGCGGTTGCGCGGCGCGCTGGAGCCGCTCGCCCGTGAGCTGGGGCTCGCCCCGCTGGAGGTCATCCCGCTCATGCGCCGCGTGCCGGACCCGCCGGCGGAGGAGCCCGCCGGCGGGTACGAGTGCGAGCGTGTCGCCGACGAGGCCGGCCTCGCCGAGCTGCTCGCCGTCAGCGCGGCGGCGTACGAGATCCCGGCCGAGCTGTACGGGCGTGTGGTCACGCCCGCGCTGCTCGGCCGGCCCGAGGTGGCCCTGTACCTCTGCCGCCGAAACGGGCTCGCCGTCAGCTGCGTCTACGCCGTCGACGACGACGGCGTGGTCGACATCGCCGGCATGGCCACGCTGCCGGAGCGGCAGGGTGAGGGCGCCGGCGGCGTGCTGCTGCGGCACGTGCTGCGCGCACACGCCGACGGAGCCCGCGCCTTCTGCCTCACGGCCAGCGCGGCCGGCCTGCGCCTCTACGAGCGCGCCGGCTTCGACGTGGTCGACGAGGCCGGCGCGTGGCTGGTGCCGGTCGCAGGCTGAAGCGCGGTGCTCAGCCGAGCGACCCGCCGCGCGCCTTTCTGAGCCGCTCCAGGAACCCCTTGCCCAAGAAGCTGGCCTCGCCCAGGGTACAGAGGCGCTCGTACAGCGGCACCGTGACGGTGAGCGCCAGCAGGCCGGCCGGAAGGCCGTCGCGCATGGCGATGTCGGTGCCGCCGATCACCGCCTGCGGCCGGTCCAGGTCGCGGAAGCAGGCCACGAGCTGGGAGCAGCCCGACCCGAACGGCACGGTGACCGGGTCGGGCTCGCCCCATGACTGCCAGTGGTAGGCGCCGTGCTGCAGCACGCAGAGCTGGTCGGCGTTCACCCAGAAGGTCACCGATCGCAGGTATCTCGCCTGGTCCTCACGGAGCGGCCCGATGAGGACGTGGCCGTGCGCGGCGCGGTACGTGGGGGCGTGGTCGACGAAGGTGCCCATCTGCTCGCGCGTGGCGCGCAGGCCCTCGTCGCCCCAGAGGAAGTCGATGAAGTCCTCGCGCTCGCGCACCTGGATGCCGAACAGGCTGCGCCCGCACCCGCCGCAGCCGAAGGCGTCCGGCGTCAGGTGGAGCGTCTGGCCCTCCAGCCAGCGCCGGTAGAAGTGGAACAGGCAGGGACCGCGCGCGCCGCCTGTGGCGGGTGCGACGAGCGGCGCGAACGCCTCGGGGTTGGGCGCGTCATACAGGCCGATGAGGGGTGTCTGCAGGTCGAGTGCGGCGAGGAGGACGCTGGGGTCTGGTGCGGCGGACATGGGGCCTCCCGAGGAGCGGCTGGGTGGGTCGATCATACGCCCCGGGATGTCTGGGTCCTTGAGCGACGCCGGGACGCTACGGTCATCGGCCCGGCGGGTTGCGTGCGCAGGCTGCCGGGGGACAAAGGGACAACCGGCGCCGCGCGGGCGCCGGCGGAGAGGGAGGTACCGCCATGAGCATCGCGGCCCGGCTTGTCGTGCGTCGTGTGGTCCCCGTCCTCGCCGTCCTGGCGCTGCTGTCCGCCGTCACGGCGGGCGGCGCCGCGACGGCTGCGCCTGCCGAAGCCGGAGGGCCGGCCGTCTGGACCGACCTCAGCGGTCCGGTCGGCTCGCTGCTCGTGCAACCGCGCGTGGCGCGCGACGCCGCCGGGGTGCTGCACGTGGTCTGGATCACCGGGGGCAGCACGCAGGACCTCAAGCAGCGGGTGGTGGCCGCCGACGGTACGGCGGGGGCAGAGCAGACCCTGGCGCAGGGCTGGGGCGCGCTCAACAACCCCGCCGTGGTGTACGACAACGCGTCGCCGACGCCGTTCCTCGTGTTCGCCGGGGGCATCCGCTCGTCGGCTCCGGGCGACGGGCACGAGGGCATGAGCCTGTGGACCTCTGTCGACGGGAGCACCTGGACGCTGCAGCCCGGGCTCGTCAGCGGGCCGGGCGGTACGGCCTACGTCAGCGACGTGTCCGCCGTGCTCACGCCGTCGAGCGTGTTCCAGACGTGGTTCGGCAGCTCCGGCGTGTGGTCGCACCGCGGCCTCGCCAACGGCGGCGACCAGGACGTCAACGACGTCGGCGACTACGGCTACCATTCCGCCTTCGGCTACGACTCGGCGGCGAGCAGGCTCTGGCTCGTGGCCGCCTACAACGCCACCGGCAGGCAGGGCCTGTGGGTGCGCGAGATGGACCAGGCCACCGGCGCCGCCGTCGGGGCGTCACAGCAGCTCCCCGGGAGCACGACCGGCTACGGCGGCTCGCAGCAGTTCAACATGAAGCAGATCCCGGTGCCGGCCACGGGCCTCACCGGGCAGGCCGGCGTCGTGATCGCCTACCCGACGGGCTACCCGAGCACGACGCAGTTGCGTGTGTGGCGTCTGGCCGGCGGCAGCACCGCGACCACGGTGCTGACCGGCGGCACGAGCGAGAAGGGCGCCACTGCCGTCGCCGCCACGCCGGACGGCCGCGCCTGGGTGGTGTGGGCCGACAACGCCGGCGGCGCCCGCCGCATCTACGCCAGCCGCAGCGACGCGGGTGCTACGGCGTGGGGCGCCGTCACGTCCCTCGCCGTGCCGCCGGGCAGCGACGCACTGTGGCAGCTGGCTGCGTCGGCCCAAGCCGGCGGCCGCCTGGACGTGCTCGCCCAGGTGTCGATCGGCGACGACGAGCGGATCTTCCACACACAGCTGTGGGCCGGGCTCCATGTGACCGTGGTGCCGAAGACCGCCAGGGCGAAGAAGCCGTTCACGGCGACGGTGACGGTGAAGGACGCCGGCGCGCCGGTCGCCGGCGCGTCGGTCGCGGCCGGCGGCAGGACCGCGGTCACCGACGGCGCCGGCACGGCGAAGCTCCGGCTGGGGGTCGCGAAGGTCGGCCGGCTCACCGTGACCGTGAAGAAGGACGGGTACCAGACGGCCACGGCGGCGATCGTCGTGAAGCGCTGACACCCCGGCTGGGCGCACGGCGGGCGGCGGGCGTGACGCCCGCCGCCCGCCGGCGAGGTAGAATGGCGTCAGTGCGCACCTTCCGACTCTCCAAGTCACGCATCACCGCGGGCCTGCAGTGCGGCAAGCGTCTGTGGCTCGCCGTGCACCGTCCCGAGCTGGAGACGTACTCCGCCGACACCCAGCGCCGGTTCACCGCCGGCCACGAGGTCGGCGCGGTCGCCCACGAGCTGTACGGGCCCGGCGTCCTCATCGACGGCGACGCCGGCCTGAGCCGCGCCGTCGCCGAGACGGAGCGCCTGCTCGCCCGGCCCGGCGACGTCACCCTCTTCGAGGCCACCTTCCGCCACCGCGGCGTGCTCGTGCGCACCGACGTGCTCGAGCGCAAGGACCGCCGCTTCCGCATGGTGGAGGTCAAGTCGGCGACGCGCCTCAAGGAGTACCACCTGCAGGACATCGCCATCCAGGCGTGGGTCGCCGAGGGCGCCGGGGTGCCCCTGGATGTGCTCGGGGTGGCCGTCATCGACACCGACTTCGTCTACCCTGGCGGCGGCGACTATCGCGGCCTGCTCAAGGAGGTCCCGGTGGCCGACCAGGCCCGCCCGCTCATGGCGCACATCCCCAGGTGGGTGCGCGGCTTCAACGAGCTGCTGGCGGGTCCCGAACCGGTGATCGCCGTGGGGCAGCAGTGCCGGCGCCCGTTCGAGTGCCCGTTCCTCGCCCACTGCGAGGGGCGAGACGGTGAGGAGCGCTGTGCCGAGCCCCCGTCCCGCCTCGGCGCCGACGAGAAGATCGAGCGCATCGACGTGTCCCTCGGTGAGCTGGACCCCGCGGCCACGGAGTTCCTTGCCACGCTTCAGTACCCGCGCTCCTACCTCGACTTCGAGACGGTGCAGTTCGCGGTGCCCGCCTGGCAGGGGACGAAGCCCTTCCAGCAGCTGGTCTTCCAATGGTCGTGCCACGCCGAGCGCGCGCCCGGCGAGCTCGTGCACCACGAGTTCCTCGACACCAGCGGGCGGGCGCCCATGCGCGCCGCCGCCGAGGCGCTGCTGGAGGCGGTCGGCAGCGAAGGACCCATCTTCGTGTACCACGACTTCGAGAAGTGGCGCCTCGTGGAGATGGCGGCCATGTTCCCCGACCTGGCGCCGCGCCTGGAGGCCGTCACCGGCCGCCTCGTGGACCTGCTGCGGCTCACGCGCGACCACTACACCCACCCGGCGCTCAACGGCTCGTACTCGCTCAAGACGGTGCTTCCCACGGTCGACGCCGAGCTCGACCACGCCCTGCTCGGCGACGTCCAGGACGGCCTCTCCGCGCAGGCGGCGTTCCACGAGGCCACGGCTCCGTCGACGGACGAGGCGCGTCGCGAGGAGCTGCGTGCGGCGCTCCTGGAGTACTGCGCCCTCGACACGCTGGCGCTGGTGCGCGTCGCGCACCGCCTGGGCCGAGGCTGAGGCGTCGTGGACCACTGCGTGGAGATGACGGTGGACGGCCGCAGCGTGGTGACGCTGGCCGACATCCTGCCCGAGCGCGGGCCGCTGCGGGCTCTCTTCGTCGGCAAGACGCCGTCTCCGGCCAGCGTGGAGGCCGGGCACTACTACGAGGGCCGCATGGGCAAGGGCCTGTGGAAGCGGCTCGACGAGTTCGGCGTGCTGCCCGCCGTGGCGGGGGAGTTCGGCGACGACAGCCTGCTCGCCCACGGCTTCGGCATGACCGACCTGTGCAAGGCGCCGCGCCCGTTCGGCGAGGAGCCGTCGGAGCACGAGTACGTGGAAGGGTGGGAGCGCGTCTCGGGAGTGGTCACGCGCATGCGTCCACGCATCCTCGTGTTCGTGTACAAGGGCGCTCTCGACAGGTTCCTGCGTTACTCGTTCGTCTGGGACCACAAGAGCGAGTACGGGTTCAACGACGACCTCATGCGCACGTTCGGGCGGCGGGTGTTCGCGTTCCCACTGCCGGGCACCGCGTGCACGCTGCGCGAGACCCGGCGCCACCTCGGCGACCTGGCCGCGGCGCTCGAGGTCGTGTAGGCGCGCCGCCGCCAGGGCCCTCGAGGCGGCGCATGGACGGGAGGAAGCACACGAGATGAAGGTGGTCGCGTTCAACGGCAGTGCGCGCAAGGACGGCAACACGGCCATCCTGCTGCGCCGCGTGCTGGCCGAGCTGGAGGCCGAGGGCATCGAGACCGAGCTGGTCCAGCTTCACAACAAGAGGTTCCGCGGCTGCATCGCCTGCCTCAAGTGCGGCGAGACCATGGACAACACCTGCCCGGGCCAGAAGGACGACGGCCTCAACGCCTGCATCGCCAAGATGGTGGCGGCCGACGGCATCCTCATCGGCTCACCGACGTACTACGCCAACTGCACCGCCGTGACGCAGGCGCTCATGGAGCGCGCCGGCTATGCGACGCGCAAGAGCGGCGGAGACGCGCTCAGGCGCAAGGTCGGCGCCGCGGTCGTCGCGGCCCGGCGTGGCGGCGCCATCCACGCCTTCGACAGCATCAACCACTGGTTCCAGATCGCCGGCATGATCGTGGTCGGCTCCACGTACTGGAACATGGGCTACGGCCTCGGCAAGGGCGACGTGGAGCAGGATGACGAGGGCTTGGCGAACATGGAGGACCTGGGCCGCACCATGGCCTGGGCGCTCAAGAAGCTCAACGCCTGACGGCGGCCAAGTGAGACGGGCCGGGGGCCCGGCGCTCGCAAGGAGCGCCGGGCCCCCGGCCCGTCCTCGTCTGCGGCCGCCGCGTCAGCCCTTGCCGTGCTTGAGCTCGCCGATGCGGGTGGCCGGGTGGTGCATCGTCTTGTTCGTCCAGCCACGCGGCGGGGACGTCTTCTTGGGGGGCGGCCAGCCGAGCCCTTTGCCGCGATGGTCGTGCCGGTGGTCGTGCTCGCCGGGTGTGCCGCCGGAGTCGCCTGCCATGCTCCACCTCCAGGGACGTCGTTCACCTGAGTGGTACCCGGCGGGGACGGTCACGGTAACCCGTCGGGGCCGCGGACGCTGGGCCGTAGGGCCCGGCCCCACCGCCCGCCGCGCCGGTCGCGCGCCTCAGTTGCCGCTCTTGGGCAGGAGCGGCGCCAGCCAGGTGACGAACGCCGCCTCGCTGCGGGTCTGCGTGAAGAAGGTGCCGGGCCCGGTGAGCGTGACCACGAAGCCCTCGCCGCTGAGGAAGAGCGACTTCATGCCGCCGACCTTGTGCACCTGCATGGGCATGCCGTCCGGCCACGCCACCATGTGTCCGGAGTCCACCGTGTACTGCTGGCCGGCCTGCAGGTCGATGCGCCGCAGGGCGCCGTAGGTCGCGACGATGGCCTTGCCCTGCCCCGAGCACTTCACGACCAGGAACGACGAGGCGCCGAAGGCGCTCTTGAGGCCGCCCCAGCTGGTGTCGAGGTCCACACCCTGCTCCGAGGCGATGAAGCCGTCGCGGTGGAAGTACCACGTGTGGCCCTGCAGGTCGATGTAGGTCATGTCGCCGGGCAGCGGGGAGGCGAGCACGACTTCGCCGCCCTCCGGGGGTGCGGTGAACGTGTTCATGAAGAACGACTCGCCCGAGAGCGAGCGTTTGAGACCCTTGAGGATGCCGCCCTGCGTGGAGGTCTCGATCTGGGTGCCCGTGGTCATGCTGATCATGGCACCGCTCTCGGCGCGCAGACCCTCGCCTCCGGCGAGCTTGGCGACGGCGACGGTGAAGGCCGGGGCGTTCTGGAACTCTACTTCCATGGGTGGCTCCCTCCGCTGGACGACGTGACCACGTGCTACCTACCCCGTCGTCGGCCGCGGCTACCCCGGCTCTGGATCGCGGACCCGGTGACGTGCGGCGGCCGCGCCTGCGGGGTGCGCTTTCTCCACGGCGCCGCGAGTGGCATACTGTCGGCGGCGCCGCGGCGCCCGTCAGTGTCCTTGAGGAAGGTGAAGGCAGCATGGGTCGGCAGTTCTTCGTCGGTCTTCTCGTCACGCTCGGCTTCGCGGCGGTCGTCCTGGCAGCGCTGTTCGGCATCTTCACGCTGGTCAGCTACCTCGCCGGGCCCGTCGGCGGTTGAGCCGCCCGGCGAGGTGCGGCGCGCCGGCGCCCAGCCTCGGCGCACCTCCCTGTATCCGGTGAGCGTCCCAGAAAGGCGGCGGCGTGGCCCGCTTCGTTGAGCGCGACAGGTACGACTGGTGGAGTCAGACGTGGAAGCTCCTCATCTTCGTCGCGATCATCGTCTTCGCGCTCACGTACATGCTGCCGCGGCACGGGGTCCTGTGGACCGTCCTGCTCATCCTCGCGGGTCTGTGGATGTACATCAGCCTGGCGTCCCGCAAGAGCGGGTACCTGTGCGAGAAGTGCGGTAAGCCGTTCCAGGTGCCGACCACCGTGAACTTCTTCACCACGTCGTCCATCGGCAAGAACCCCGACGGGACCTACTACAGCTACAAGACGCTCACCTGCCCCAACTGCGGCAAGCGCACCAAGGCGCGCATCGTGAAGCGCGTGGACGAGCGCTCCGCCCAAGGCAGCGGCAGGCTGCTGAAGTGAGCAGACGGCGGGCGGCGCCGCGCCGGCCCGCTGCGCCGCGTGGCCGCCGGGATCGCCGTCAGACCCCTGGGCCGTCAGCCGCCGTCACTCCGAGGCTCCGCAGGTAGTGCTCCACCACGGCCGGCAGCTCTGCCGGCGAGGCCTCCACCACCTCCACGTCGGGCAGGCTCTCGACGAAGTCACGCCGGTAGCCCTTCTGGCTCAGGCGGTGGTCGAGCACCACGACCACGCCGCGGTCGGTCTCGGTGCGGATGAGGCGGCCGAAGCCCTGCCGGAACTTGAGCACCGTCTCCGGCAGGTAGAAGGCGTCGAACCAGCGCAGACCGGCCTCCTCGCAGGCGCGCCTGCGCGCCAGGAAGACCGGGTCCTGGCGCGGGAACGGCAGCTTGGCGATGACCAGGCAGGTGAGCACGTCGCCGGGGAAGTCCTGGCCGGTCCACAGCGTGTCGACGCCCAGCAGTATCGTCGCCGGGTGGGTGCGGAACTCCTCGGCCAGGGCGGCGGCGCTGCCGTGCAGGCCCTGGGCCAGCACCAGCACGCCGTCGTCCTCCACGTGCTCGCCCACCGCCGCGGCCACGCGCGTCATGTCGCGCTTGTTGGTGAAGAGCGCGAGCGTGCGGCCGCCGGTGATCGCGGCCAGCCGCTTGAGGCGCTCGGCATGACGTTCGGCCAGGGCCTCCGGCCGCCAGGCGCCTCTCGGATCGTGCTCCAGCACGAGCACCGCCTGGCGGCGGAAGTCGAACGGCGAGGGGAAGACCTCCTCGGTCACATCGACGTCGGCGGCGAGGCCGGTCATCTCGCGGTAGTAGGTGAACGAGCCGCGGACGGTGAGCGTCGCGCTGGTCAGCACGGCGCTGCGCAGCCGGTCCCACAGCGCCTCCCGCACGTGGTGCGCCGGCGTCAGCGGCGTGCGTGCAAGGTGCCAGCGCGGCGTGGACGACGCCCCCTCAGCCGGGGCCGGCGCCTCTATCTCGCCCCACACCACGTCGTCCCCGCCGCCGCTCTCCGGCAGGTCCGACAGCAGCGCGGCGAGCCGTGCGGCGTCGTCTGCCAGGGAGACCACGGCGGCGCGCTCGCGGTGGTCCTCGGGGAGGGCCTCGGCCGCGACCGTCACCCCGGCGGCCAGGGCGTCGAGGCCTTCGGCCAGCAGGCCGGTGGCCGCGGCGAACGGGTCCCACGCCGGCAGCTCGCGCAGGCCCGGCGTGACCCACACGGTGGTGCTGTAGGCGCGCGCTGCGGCGCGCTCGCGCGCAGGGTCACGCATGTCCGCAGCGGCCCCATCCGGTTCCGCGGCCGCGAGGCCGAGGCGGGAGAGCGTCTCGGCCACCGCCCGGACCAAGTCGGGGAGGGTGCCCGCGGCGCGTTCGCAGGCCTCCGCCGCCTCCTCCACGGCGTCCGCCTGCGGGGGCTCCAGGCGGCGGGCCGCGACCCTGAGCCGCTGCGGCAGCGAGCGCTGACGGCCCCGGCCGCGCAGATCGGCCAGAAGCAGGTCCAGCGTGAGCGCGTCGACCTCCTCGCTGAACGCCTCCGAGGCCTCCTGGTAGAGGAGGTGCGCCTCGTCGATCACCACGTCCTCGAAGGCCGGCAGCGTGTCGGGTCCGGTGAGCAGCAGGGCGTGGTTCACGCACACCAGATGGGAGGAGTCGGCCTTGGCGCGCGCCGCCCGCCAATGGCAGGCGCGGCGCGCCGGGCAGAAGCGCCCGAGGCAGGTGGCTCGCGAGGAGCGCAGGTCGCGGGCCACCTGCTTGAGGGCGGCCAGCTCGCGGGAGGCGCGGTAGGGCAGGGCCGAGAGGTCGACCTCGCCGCGCCGCGCCCGCCCGGCGAGGTAGGCGAGGGCGAGCGCCCGGTCCTCGTCCGGGAGCACGCCCTCCTCGCCGGCCACGGCCTCGTCCAGCCGCCGCCGGCAGATGTAGTTCTCGCGGCCCATCAGGAGCGCCCAGCGCCAGCCGGGCCCTGTCGCGGCGGCGACCAGGGGCAGCTCGTGCGCCGCGAGTTGGCGCTGCAGGGCCTTGGTCTTCGTGCTGACCACGACCCTGCGGCCCTGGGAGGCGCTGAAGAAGGCCGCCGGCAGCAGGTAAGCGAGGCTCTTGCCCATGCCCGTGCCGGCCTCGAACAGGCCGACGCCGCCGTCGGTGAGGACCTCGTCCACTGCGGCTGCGAGCTGGACCTGGCCGGGACGGCGCCTGAACCCTGGGAGCCGGGCGGCCATGCCGGCCGGCGCGTCCCCGCCGTCGTTCGTCGCTTCGTCCTCGCCGTCGGCTCCCCCGTCGCCTGCCCCCAGCTCCGCGCGCCATGCGTCGCGGTCGACGGGGACCACGACGAGTGCCCCTGAAGGCTCGTCGGCCACGATGGGCGGCGGCGCCTCGTCGGGCGGCAGGTGGAAGCGGTCGAGGAACCGCAGCGGCTCCCACGACGCGGCCGTGAGCAGGCTGCGTTCCTGCGGTCCCAGCCCGGCGGCGCGGGCGCAGAGCCTGCCGAACAGTGTGGCCGTGGCCTCGGCGTCCGGCAGGGCGCGATGGGCTCTGCGCTCGATGCCGAGCACCTCTGCCATGACGTCCAGCGCGTGCCTGTCCAGCTCCGGGAACAGCAGCAGGGCCGCCTCCAGCGTGTCGAACCAGGTGGCGCGCAGCGGCGGCAGGCCGCCGCGCCGCGCGCCGGCCGCCAGGTGGTCGCGGTCGAAGCTCACGTTGTGGCCGGCGAGCACCGCATCGCCGGCGAACTCCCGCAGCCTCACGAAGGCCTCGGCGAACGGCGGCGCTCCACGCAGATCCTCGTCGCCGATGCCGGTCAGGCGTGTGACGTACAGAGGGACACGCACGCCCGGGTCGACCAGCGACGTGAAGCGGCCGGTCACCTCGAGGCCGGGGCCCAGCCGTACCGCGCCGATGTCGATGATGCGGTCGGTCTCGGGGTCCAGCCCGGTGGTCTCGGTGTCGAGGACGACGAGCTGGGGGGGAGGTGCGGGCATGCGGTCAGCGTAGCACGGCGGCGCGGTGCCGGGCGGCTCCCTCGGACGGCGAGCGGCGCACGCGGCGTGCCGGGCCTCCGGCGCGTCCGACCGTGGTCAGACCGGGGCCAGCCGGTCCATGGCGCCCGCGGCGAGCGCGGCGATCAGCGCCAGGATCTCGAGCTCGCCGTCGCCGTGGCGGCGCCCCAGGGTGAGCGTGAGGGTGACGCAGCCCGCCGACGACGGCGCCGAGGCGACGAGCACGTGGGCCTCGGTGCCGCCGGCGGCGTGCTGCCCGGCCGCGTCGGGATCGCTGGCGCCCGCCGACACGGCGTCGCGGGCGGCCACGCAGGCGACGCCCCCCAGCGCCCGCGTCGCCAGGGCCGCCGCTGACCGCAGCACCTCTGCCTCGTCGCGCTCCCCGGTGAGCGCCGGCTGCCCCAGGGTGACGGTCGCGACGGCGTCTGTGAGCCGTCGGAGCTGCGCGTCGCGCCGCCGCAGCCGCTCGTCGGCGGCGTCGCCGCGGAGCGCCGCCGCGACCTGCGCCGCCGCGGCCCTGGCGAGGCGCAGCTCCGACGCGCCCAGGTCGCGCCTGTGGCGGTCGTGCAGCAGTTCCACGAGACCGGCGGAGCGCCCGCGGTCGCGGACGGGCACGAGCACGAGGTACCTGTCGCCGTAGCGGCGCAGGACGGCCGCCTCGGCGGGGTCGGCCCGCGGGTCGCCGGCGTCGACCACGGCCGGCACGCCACCGGCGAGCACGTGTGCCACCAGCGGCCGCCGGGCGACCTGCGCAGAGGCCGGCCTCCGCGCGTCGCCGCCGGCCTGGTCCCAGACGGCCACGACGCGGAGCGCGTCGCCATCCGGGCACAGCTCGGAGATGACGCACCGGCGGGCGCCGAAGAGGCTCGCCAGGTGGCGGGCGAGGCGGCCGGGTGCATCCGCCTGGCCGGGGTCGCCGGCGAGGAGCGCGGCCGCGACGAGGTCGTCGAGCTGCCGCTCGCTGGCGAGGCGGGCGGCCAGATGGTTGCGCCCGCCGAGCAGGCGGGCGAGATCGTCGACGTCCTCCGGCCTGATGCGCCGGTGGCCGCCCGAGGTGCGGCTGCAGGGGAGGAAGCCGGAGTCGGTCCAGCGGCGGACCGTGTGCGGCGACACCCCGAGCCGCTGTGCGGCGCCCTGGACGCTGAGGTACACGGCCCCTCCTACGCCGGCCGGTCGTTGTCGACGCCGCCCGGCGCCGGATGCGCAGCATCGCCGCCGCGGGCCAGGGCGCCGGCGGCCAGCGTCGCGACCAGCTCGAGCAACTCCGCCTGGCCGGGGGCGGGCGGCGCCGGGAGCGTCGCCGTCAGGGTGACGCCGGCGCCGTACGGGTCGGAGGCCACGAGCAGACCGGCGCCCGCTGCGCCGACGGCCGGGCCGTCCCCGGCGGCGAGCGGTGCGGCGCCGAAGGCGCCGGCGCTCTCGCCGCCGGCCGCGGCGACGCAGGCGATCGCGTCCAGCGCCTCGCAGGCGGTCTCCGCGGCCTTGGACAGCGCCTCGGCCGCGCTCGCCGCCGGCGCGCCGGCGGCGCGGCGGCCGACGGCCGCGATGCCGCGGCGCAGCCTCTCCACGTCTTCGTCGCTGCGCCGGCGCTCGGCGAACAGGCGCGCGTTCTTGATGGCCACGGCGGCCTGGCCCGCCACGGCCCGCGCCAGGCGCAACTCCTGGCGCGAATACCGGCGGGCGCGCCGCTGGTCGACCACCTCCAGCAGGCCGACGGAGTCGCCCTGCACGACCAGCGGGACCATGAGCAGGCTGTGGTCGCCCTCGCGCCGCAGCTCGGCGACCTCGGCCTGGTCGGCGCCGGGGTCGTCGACGTTGACGACCACGGTGACCTGTTCGTCGAGGACCCGCCTCGTGAGGGGGAAGTCGCGCAGAGGATAGGGGCTGCGGTCCGGCAGGCGCTGCCCGGCGTGATCGTACTCGGCCAGGGTGACGACGCCGCCGGAAGCAGGGTCGTAGTCGGAGATCGCACAGAAGTGGCAGCCGAGCAGGCCGGTCATGCGCATGGCGATCTCGTGGAGCAGCTCGCCGAGGTCGAGCCGGCCGGCCAGTGCGGTGGAGGTGTCGACGAGCACCTCCACCTCGCGCTCGCGGGCGGCCTGCGCGGCGAGCTGGCTGCCGGCGCCCAGCGAGCGCGCCAGGTCGTCGAGGTCGCGCTCGTCGAGGCGCCGGTGCCCGCCCGCCGTGCGTGTGCACGGCAGCAGACCAGACGCCGTCCAGCGGCGCACGGTGACGGGGGAGACGCCGAGGCGGCTCGCGGCCTGGTTCACGCTGAGGAGCATGGCCTGAACCTAGCGGCGTGGCGCCGCCGGCGTCAAGTTTGACCAACTTCTGCGGGGCCGCGGCGGACTCCGATACGATGGAGCGGTGTCGTCAAGACTCTCACGATCGCTCCGCGAGCTCCGCGGCTTTCCCGGGCAGTTCTGGGTGCTGACCCTGGGCACGTTCGTGTACGTGGCTGCGGCCGCGCTGGCGTTTCCCTTCGAGGGCATCTACATGCACCGCTACCTGGGTGCGTCCATGTCCCTCGTGGGCGTGGTGTTCGGTCTCGTCCCGGTGGCCGTCATGCCGGTGCAGTTCCTCGGCGGCCAGCTGACCGACCGCCTGGGGCGCAGGGTCGTGATCCTGCTGTCGGTCTTCATGGGGGTGGTGTGGTTCACCGGCTTCGCCTTCGTGACGGCCGTGTGGCAGGTGGCGATCCTCGTGGCCATCGAAAGCGCTTTCGGCTGGCCCCTGTTCCAGACGGCCAGCAATGCCATGATCGCCGACCTCCTGCCGCCGGAGCAACGCTCCGAGGCCTTCAGCGTGAACCGTGTGGCCATGAACGTGGGCGTCGTCATCGGGCCCGCCGCCGCAGGTCTCGCGCTCGGTTGGGGCGTGACGTTCCGCGAGCTCTTCCTCGCCGCCGCCGCCGGGTGCGCGCTCATGATCGCCCTCATGCTGGTGTGGATCCGCGAGAGCCGGCCGGCGAGCGCCCTCAAGCCGCACCTGCACACCGATTCCGCCGGCCGCAGCGGCTACCGTATCGTCCTGCACGACCGCTGGTTCCTCGTGTTCTGCCTCGTGGCTGTGCTGCCGCTGTTCTGCATCGGCAACTTCGGCTCCATCTACTCCGTGTACATCACCAGCTACCTCGGCGTGCCCTACGGGGAGTGGGGTGCGCTGCTCGCCCTGAACGCGCTGGTGGTGGCCGTCGTGCAGTACCCGCTGGTGCGGGCCACGCGGTTCCGCAACCGCATGATCCTGCTGGCCATCGCGTCGGCGCTGCTGGCGGCCGGCATCGGGGGCTCGGCGTTCGCCGCGGGGCTCTGGTCGCTCGTCGTGCTGATCGTGGTGCTGAGCGTGGGGGAGACCCTGCTGGCGCCGGTCGCGGCGGCCGAGGTCTCCGACCTGGCGCCGGAGGCCGTCCGCGGTCGGTACATGGGCGTGTGGACGATCGTCTGGAACGGGGGCGCCGCGCTCGGGCCGGCCTTCGGCGGCTGGGCCATGGACGCCTTCGGCGGGCGCCAGGCGTTCGCGATCCTGCTGGTCATCGGCCTGGCCGGCGCCGGCCTCTTCCTGCTGCTCGCCCGCGGCTGGCGCGGGCGCCTCGAGGCGCGCCGGGCGCCGCGCGACGCCGCCGCGGCGTGAGACGGGCGCCGCGCCTGCGGCGCCCGCGCGGACCGCGGACACGGGCGAGGGGCGGCGCGCCACCGGCGCGCCGCCCCTCGCCCGCTCGCTCCGCCCGGCCGCGGGCCGGGCGGGTCTCACATGTCGAGCGCGTTCTGCAGGTCGCGGGCGTGCTCCTCCTCGACGATGAGGATGTCCTCGAGGGCGCGCCGCAGGCCGTACTCCTGCAGCAGCTCGGCCTGGCCCACGCGCTCCTTGTAGCGTGCGATGGCGTCGAGCTCGCCCGAAAGGTCGTACTCCAGGGCGGTCTTGGAGTCCGGCGACACGTAGATGTCGCCGACGTCCACCTCAGGCACGCCGCCCAGCCAGTCGATCTGGCTGGAGAGCGAGACGGCGTGGGCGTGCTCCTCGGTGGCGTGCACCAGCAGCTCGGCGGCGATGGCGTCGTACTGCGGGCCGGTGATGACCGCGGCGTGCTGTACGTACTGGATGAGGGCCGCGTACTCCTTGGCGAGGTCGCGGTTGAGCTCGTCGATGAGCTCGGACCTGGTCAGGGGGCGGATGGAGGGGGGAACGGCCGCCGCCTTGGCGGCGGGCTTCCTGGCGGCGGGCTTCTTGGCTGCTGGTTTCGCCACGGCGACTCCTTTCAGAGGTGACCTGGGGCCGGCGCGGGGGCCGGCCGCAGGCACAGCCTACCCGCAAGCCGCCGCTCCCTGCACCCGTGGGCGCTGCGTCCCAGGGTGAGGGTTGGGCTCCCGACGAGCCAGGGCCGGGCCGCATGCACCGCCCGGCTCTTGCCCGCGTCAGCCGGCCGGGGCGGCCTCCGTCGCGACCTCCGGCGCCGCCGCCTCGTCCCCCTCGTCCGGCGCGTAGGCGCCGGCGGGCCGCAGGCGGTCCAGCGCCAGGTACAGCACCGGGACCAGCATCAGGGTCAGGAAGGTGGAGGTGAAGAGGCCGCCGATGACCACCACGGCCAGCGGGGTGGAGAGGAACCCACCCTTGCCGCCGATGCCGAGCGCCATCGGGATGAGCGCCAGGATGGTGGCGACCGCCGTCATGAGGATGGGGCGCAGCCGCCGGCGCCCTCCCTCGATCACGGCGGTGCGCGCGTCCATGCCCTTGCGCCGGAACTGCTCCACGAGGTCGAGGAGCACGATGGCGTTGGTCACCACGATGCCGATCAGCATGAGCAGGCCGATGAGGCTCGGCATGCCCAGGCTCGTCCCGGTGATGACCAGGGCGAGCACCGCGCCGACCGCGGCGAACGGGATGCTGACCAGCAGGATCAGCGGGTTCAGCAGGCTGTGGAACGTCGCCACCATGATGATGTAGACGAGCAGGATGGCGATGAGCATGGCGATGCCCAGGCTGCGGAAGACCCCGCTCATGGCCTCCGTGGCGCCGCCGAGCTCCCACGAGGCGCCCTCGGGCAGCTTCACGTCCTCGAGGGCCTTCTGCAGCGCGCTGGTGGCCGCGCCGACGTTGTTGGTGGTCGGGGTGCCGGTGACGCTGGCCGTCCTTTCGCCGTTCACGTGGGTCACCTGCACCGGCGCCTTGACCTCCACGATCTTCGCGATGCTGCCCAGCGGCACCATGCCATCCGTCCCGGCCACGGGGATCTTCATCAGCAGCTGGCTGACGGCGCCGGGGAGCGGCGGCACGGTGATCTCGGCCACAGTGAGCTGGGCGGGGAGGGTGCCGATCTCCGTGGGCAGGGTGCCGAGCGGGTAGCCATTGAAGATGAGCGTGGTGTACTGGCTGAGGGCGGCGGGGGTGACGCCGGCCGCCGCCGCCTTGGCCTGGTCGACGACGACGGTCGCCGACGGTCTGCCCTCGCTGAGGTTGGAGCTCACGTCGGCCAGCCCCTCGACCGTGTTCATGCGCGCCAGGACGGCGTCGTTGGCCTCCTTGAGCACGGCGGGGTCGTCGGCGGTGACGCGCACCTCGATCTGCGACATCGAGCCCATGGAGACGTCGTCGCCGTTGACCACGATGGTCCCGGCGTTGCGCAGCCCTGCGACGCCGGCGCGCACCTTCTCGACGAGACTGTTCTTGTCCACCGCCGGGTCGGTGGTGATGGCGAAGGTCGCCTGGCTGGCCGAGGCGTTGGTGCCGCCGCCGGCCCCGAACAGGCTGCCGGTGCTGCCGCCGGTGACCTGGTAGATGCGCACGCCGTCGGTGGCGCGCAGCACGTCCTCCACCTTCTTGGCGGCGGCCATCGTGGCGTCCAGGCCGGTGCCGGGCGGCATGGTCTGCACGACCGACATCGTGCTCTGGTTGGAGTTGTCGAACAGGTTGGTCTTGAGGTAGGGCGTGAGCAGCATCGTGGCGGCGAACACCGCCGCTGCGGCCACCAGGGTGACCGTCTTGTGGCTGAGGGCCCACGTGAGGGCCGGCAGGTAGGCGTTCTGCAGACCGGTGAGCTCGCGTTCGTCGCGGTGGCCCACCTGGCGCTTGGAGAGCAGCCACGTGGCCACCACCGGCACCACCATCAGCGCCACGACGAGGCTGCAGAGCAGGGCGAACGTCACCGTGAGGGCGAAGGGCCGGAAGAACTCGGAGGCGAGGCCGTGCACGAAGCCCAGGGGCAGGAAGACAGCCACCGTGGTGAGGGTGCTCGCCGTGATGGCCCCCGCAACCTCCCGCGTCCCCGTGTAGGCCGCGGTGCGGACCCTGTCGCCCTCCTGCAGGTGGCGGTGGATGTTCTCGATGACGACGATGGAGTCGTCGATCACGCGCCCGATGGCGATCGTGAGGCCGCCGAGCGTGAGCATGTTGAGCGAGTCGCCCCGCGACCACAGGATGATCAGCGCGCCGACCACGCTGAGCGGGATGGAGAGGCCGGCGATGATCGTGGAGCGCCAGCTGCGCAGGAAGACCCAGATCACGACGATGGCGAAGAGGGCTCCGATGAGGCCCTCGCGCAGCAGGGAGCTGATGCTCTCCTTGATGAACACGGACTGGTCGACGACGGCCACGATCTTCGCCTTGCCGTCGAGCTCTTCCGTCAGCGCCTGCAGCTCGTCGTCGACGGCGTTGGCGATGTCGACGGTGTTGCCGGCGCTCGTCTTCGCCACGGAGATGCCGATGGACGGCTCGCCGTTGGTGCGCGTGATCGCCGTGAGCGGGGCCGGGGCGATGCGCACGTCGGCCACGTCGCCGAGCGTCACGGGCGCCGCCGTCGCGGCCGCCGGCGCCGGGGCGAAGGCGCCGGCGGAGGACATGCCGGCCGCGGCCGCGCCGCCGCCGGAGGCGCCGGCCATCGCTGCCGCCGCCGACTGCGCCGACGGCAGCACGAGCGCCTCCAGCGCCCTCTCGGTCTCGGCCGTGGCGCTCACCGTGATGGGGTAGACCAGGGTGCCGGACGTGACGCTGCCGGCGCCCGTGGTGACGTTCGCCTGGGTGACGGCGGCCATGATCTGCGCCGGCGAGACGCCTGTGGCCAGCACCGCCTCGGGCTTGAGCTGGATGTACAGCTGCATCTGCTCGACGCCCGACAGGGTCACGGCCTGGACGCCGTCGATGGCCTGCAGGCGGGGCACCACGCGGGTGCCGAGCAGGGTGGCCAGCTGCTCGGCCGGCAGCGACGACGTCACAGCCAGCTGCACCACCGGCATGCTGGTGAAGTTGAGCGCGGCCACCTGCGGCGCCTGGGCCGTGGCCGGCAGCATCATCTGCACGCCCGACACGGCCTGCTGTATCTCCGCCTCCCTGGCCTTCATATCGGTGCCGAACTCGTACTCGACGGTGATGATGCTCACGCCGTCGTTGGAGAAGGAGTCGAACTCCTTCACGCCGCTGGCCGTCTTGATGGCCTGCTCCAGCGGCGTGGTGACGGTGCGCTCCACGTCCTTGGCCGAGGCGCCGTAGTCCACTGTGAACACCGTGAGGTACGGGAACGTGAGGTCGGGGATGAGCTCCTGCTTCAGCGAGGTGATCGCGTAGCTCCCCACGAGGAGCACGGCGAGCACGGCGAGGCCCACGATGGAGCGGTTGCGGAGCGAGATCCTGGTCAGCCAGCTCACGTGGTCCCTCCGGTGTCGGTCGGCGTGGTCGGGTGGCAGAGGGCGTCAGCCGGCGCCGAGCGCCTGCGCAGCCAGGCGGTCGGCGACCGCGGCGACGCGCTCGCGTTCGCGTAGCGCGTCCCGCCAGCGTCGCGGGATGCCGCCGTCGCCGTACACGGCCCCGGCCAGGGCCCCGGTGACGGCGCCCACGGCGCTGGAGTCGTGGCCCATGTTCACAGCCACGGTGACGGCGTGCTCGAAGTCGGTGGAGCGCAGCACCGTCCACAGGGCCGTCTGCAGGGTGTCGAGCACGAACGAGGAGCTGCGGACCTCCTCCGGCTCCATCACGAGCGTGTCGCGCAGCATGGTGCTCACGCGCAGGTCCTCGTCGTCGTAGGTCGCGGCGATGGCAGGCACCTGCTCGGCGAGGTCGCCGTGCATGGTGGCGGCCAGCAGGTCGTTGAAAGCCGAGCACGACCAGCCTGCGAGACGGTCGAAGTGGGTGAGCGTGGACTCCCGGCGGGAGACGTCGTGGCGGGCCCGCGCGTCGCCGCAGTAGCGCAGGCCGAGCGGCGCGCAGCGGATGAGGCTGCCGTTGCCGGCGCGCGGCCCGCCGAGGATCTCGAAGGCGCGTCGTGAGGCCAGGTCCATCTGCGTGCCGGCGCAGTAGCTGATGAGGGCGGCGCGCACCGTGAGGCCCACGTGCCGCGGGTGGCTCTCGAACCAGGCGCGGTAGCGGGCGATGACGTCCTCCGCGTCGAAGGCCCCGAGGTCGGCAAGGCTCTCGGCCAGGCAGAGCATCATCTCGGTGGCGTCGACGCTCTCGCCAGGGTCCACCTCGTAGACGCCCCCGCCGACCATCTCCGTGAGTACGCCGTAGCGCTCCAGGACCTGCTCCGGCGTGAGAAACTCGGCCGGGGCGCCCAGCGCCTCGCCGGCGGCGAGGCCGAGCAGCGCCCCGCGGAAGCGTTCGTGCGGCGTCGGTGCCGCCGCGGGCTCGTGCCGGGCGTGCGAAGGGTCGTCCATCAGCTCAGCAGGTCCCGGGCGAGGCGCTCGAAGAAGAGTGCCTGGTAGGTGACGTCTTCCACGAGGATGCGCTCGTCGGGTTCGTGGTCGCGCCCGCCGTGCATGGCAGGGAAGCTCTCCGCCACGAACGGCCCGAAGCCGTAGGCCACGGCGTCGGGGAAGTACTCGCGCACGTAGCGCGAGTCGGTGAAGCTGCCCGACGTCATCGGGGCCAGCACCGCGTCCGGCACGTCGCGGCGCAGCACCCGCGCGATGCTCTCGCTGAGCGCGGTCGGCGCCGGCGAGGCGTTGGGCACGGTGACGTCGATCCACCCGAGCTCCCAGTCGATGCCCAGCGGGTCGAGGATGGAGGCGACGATGTCATGTGTGCCCTCGGGCGTCATCTCCGGCAGGATGCGGCAGTCGATGCAGGCTTCGGCGTGCGTGGGGATGACGTTCACGACCGATCCTGCGGTGAGCACGGTGGGCGTGAACGTGGCGCCGAACAGCGGCTCGACGAGACTCGCGATCTCGGGGTCGCGCCGCCGCAGCTCCGCCCCGGCGGCGCGCGCCGTGGTCGGGTCCTTGAGACGCGCGCCGAGCTCGGCGTCGGCCACCACGGCGTCGATGAAGCCCGCCGTCATGGGCGAGACGATGGCCGGCGGGTCGGCGAGGCCGAGCGCCACCACGGCGCGCGCCAGGTCGATCACCGCGCTCTGCTCCTTCTGCGGTACCGAGGCGTGCCCGCCGCGCCCGCGCGTGCGGATGCGGAACTGCGCGAAGGCCTTCTCGCCGCAGGCCAGCAGAAAGACCGGGCGGCCGGCCACGGGCAGCCACAGGCCGCCCATGCCCTCGTTGACGAAGTAGTCGGCGGCCAGCAGGTCGGGGTGCGTGCGGCAGAGCCAGCGCACCCCGCAGAAGGTGCCGTCCTCCTCGTCGGCGGTGGCCGCGAGCTTCACCGTGCCGGCGAAGTCGGCGCCGGAGCGCGCCAGGCGGGCCACCGCCACGGCCTCGGCGGCCAGCTGGTTCTTCATGTCGGTGGCGCCGCAGCCCCACACGTAGCCGTCCTTCACCACGCCGGCGAACGGCGGCACGCTCCACTCGGCCGCGTCGGCCGGCACCACGTCCATGTGGCCGAGGAAGGTGAGGGTGGGGCCGGGCCGCGTCCCGTCGAGCCGCGTGGCCAGGTTCTGCCGGTGAGGCAGCTCGCCCTCCATGCGGCACGGCAGGCCGTTCGCCTCGAAGTACGCACGAAGTACCTCGGCGCACGCGGTCTCGTCGCCGGGGGGGTTGGTGGTGTCGACGCGGAGCAGGTCGGTGAACAGGTCGACGACCTCGCGCTCGAGGGCGCGCCACTCCTGCTCGCTGAGGCCGTACACGACCGGCGTCACCGTCCTTCGTGGGAAGAATTGGACCAAGCCGAACGCCCATGATAGCCGATTCCGGACCGCCCGGTCAGGCGCGCGCCGCGCGCGGACCCGGGCCGCCTGACCGCCGGCGCCGGTCCGCCCGCGGATGGGCCCACGCCGCCGCGCGCTGCTCAGCCCAGGTCCAGCTCCGCCTGCGCCGGTCCCGTCTCCGTGCCCAGCAGCTGGGCCATGCGCCGGGCGTTGCGCATGCCCCAGTCCTCGAAGTTGTTGTTGAAGAGCACGTGCACCGTCGCCGCCTGGCGGGCGAGCTCGGAGACGTGCGGCACCCACTCCTCGAGCTCCTCGTCGCCGTACAGGTACTTGAAGCGGTCGGAGGCCGCGCCGCGCGTGATGCTCCAGGTGTCCGCGTTGCGGCCGTGCAGGCGCACGTAGGCGAGCGGCGCCGTGGCGGCGACGACCGGCGGCGTGCTGGTGCGCGGCACCTGGGGCTCGTCGACGCACACGTAGGCGAGCCCGGCTCGCTCCAGCAGCGCCAGCGTCGCGGCGGCGGCGTCCGGCTCCATCCAGCCGCCGCCGCGGAACTCCACCGCCGCCGCCATGCCCGGCAGCCGCCCCGGGATGCTGCGCAGGTAGTCGCGGTTCGCCTCGCTCGCGTGGAACCAGGGCGGGAACTGGAAGAGCACGGCGCCGAGCTTGCCGGCCTCGGCCAGCGGCGCCAGTGCCGTGCGGTGGAGCTCCCAGACCAGATCCAGGAACGGCTCGCCGACATCGGCCGCCGCCAGCCTGCGCTTCTGCGCCAGGTCCGGCGGCAGCGCGCCGCGCAGCCCCGAGGGCAGCCTCTCGGTCGTGGCCTGGTGCGTGGTGAGCAGCCCGAACGCTTTGACGTCGAACACGAAGGCGTTGGGCGTGCGCTCCACCCACAGGGCGCTGTTGCGCGCCGACGGCGGCGCGTAGTAGGTCGCATCCACCTCCACGATGGGGAACTGCGAGGCGTAGTAGCGCAGCCGCGCCTCGGCGCTGCTCACGCCCTTGGGGTAGAAGCGGCCGCTCGCCACGAGGCTCGGGTCGGTCCAGGAGCAGCTCCCCACGAGGACCCTTGCGCTCATCTCCCAGCCCTCCTCCGCTCGAGTGCCGGCGCCATCGTCACCTGCCGTGTCCGGCGTGTCCCCCGCGTCGCCCGCCATTGTCCCCCTCGGCCAACGCCGTTGGCTCTTGTCCCGCCGCCTGCGCGGTCGTATGCTGACCGCAGTGAGTCGGCGCCATGGTCTCTGCAGACCGGAGCCTCGCGGCTAGAAGAGGCACTGAAGGGGGCGCCGCCGGTGGGCGGATCGGCAACGGTCCGCCCATCGTATGCGTCGCCACCCGGCCCGTCGGCGCTTCGCCGGCGCATGCCCGGCCTCGCGTTGAAGTTGGGCCGAGAGTCTCCTATACTCTGCTTCCCTCAGTGTCGGAATGGCGGAATTGGTAGACGCGCTAGGTTGAGGGCCTAGTGAGGGTATAACCTCATGGGGGTTCAAGTCCCCCTTCCGACACCACCTTCTTCTCCCCGTCTCAGAGCCCGCGCCACAGCGGCAGACCGGTGACGTCGTCGTGCTCGCGCGCGAGCGTCTCGCCGTCCAGCTCCTGCAGCATGAGCTCGCAGGCGAACACGCGGCAGCCCGGTACCACGTGCCCGCCGATGCAGGCGCCGTCGTGTCGGGCGAGGGTGGCGTGCACGTGCACGGCAGTCGAGCCGTCGCGACGCGATACGTTGCCGAGCAGGGCCAGCAGCTCGACCGCGCCCTCGACGTCGTACTCGTGGTACTGCCGGCTCCCCTGGTCGTAGTAGGCGAGGCGCGCCTTGCTCAATGCGCCGATGGCGCGCACCTCCGCCATGGCCATGCCGTGGGCGTCGGCCACGGCGGCGATCTCCTGCAGCAGGTCGCCGCCGTGGGGCAGTCTCGCCACCACCCGGCGACCGCGCGAGTACTCCCTCGAACCCATCGCGCCTCCTCGCGTCACTCAGGACGACCGGCCGGTGCCCGGCCGGTCCGCCGGCAGTCTACAGCGGCGCGCGCCGTCCATGCGGACCTCCTGGGGACGGCGCGGGACGGGCGGCGTGGAGGCGACGTCCTCGCCGCCCGTCGCCCTGTGAAGACGGCCTCGCCGGTCACGGCGTCCGCGCCGTCTCCGCTCGAGGTTGTGAACGCCGAGGGCCGGGTATCTGCGCTGTGGCGTCGCGCTTGCGGTGGGTGAGAGCCACGTCGGACGAGGCGCCCTACGAGTCTGGAGAAGGTGATGGCCGAAGAGGGAGACCGCGGAGCTGGTCCGCCCACGGTGGCGGCCGAGCTCCGCGGCGACGTGTGCGTGCTCCGCTGTACCTCTGATGGCGAGGGCCTGGAGCCGGACCTCACGGGAGGCCTGGAGCAGTGCCGCGACGCCGGTGTCTCCCAGGTCGTATTGGACATCGACCGCTGCACCCGCATCGGCCCCGAGGAGGTGCGGCTGCTCGCCGATGCCGCTGAGGCGTTCCACCGGGCCGGCGGCGCCGTGGTGGTCGCCGTCGAGGACCCGGCCGCCCGCGCCGCGCTGGCGCGGGCCGGTCTCGTGCGGCCGCTCCCGCCGCCGGCCGGGACCGGCGGCACGCCCGCGGCCGTCTGCCTGCCTGACGAGCCCCACTGGGAGCACGAGCTCCGCTTCGCCGCCAGCGCCCACAGCCTGCCCGTGATGCGGCGCCGCGTCGCGGCCCTCGCGGAGGTCGGCGGCCTCGCCGAGGACGATCTGTTCGAGCTCAGCGTCGCTGTGGCCGAGGCGCTCTCCAACGCGCTCGTCCACGGTTCGCCGCACGGGGCGCGGGACGAGATCCGCGTGCGCTTCTACTGCTACGACGAGGAGGTGGCCGTCGAGGTCGCCGACGCCGGCGGCGGCATGCGCGCCACTCCCATCTGCGTCCCCGGCGCAGCCGAGACCGGTGGCCGCGGCATCCACTTCATGCGTGCTCTCTGCGACGGCGTGCAGTTCACCTGTGACGCGTACGGGACTCATGTTCTGCTCGTGAAACGCCGACGCTAGTTCCTCAGAGCAGGACGCGACCCGCCCCGCGATCGCGGCGAGAGGGGAGACGTGGGGGACCAGACACGCAGCGCGGTGCGTGCGGAGGCGAAGCCGTCGCGTGACGCCGGGCGTGCGGCCGGCTCCGGCCGCCGGGCCGCCTACGTCGTCCCGGCGGCGGTCTTCCTGGTACTCGCCCTCGTGGCCGCAGCCCTGGGCTTCATCGTCTACCGGGACCAGGCCCGCGACGTGCGTTACCGCGCGGGCGAGGAGCTGACCGCCGTGCGCGTGCTCAAGGCCTCGGAGCTCGCGGGCTGGCAGGCCGACCAGCTGGACGACGCAGGCGCGCTCGCCGACGACCCCGTCCTCAGCGAGACGCTCGAACGCTGGATCGACGCCGGCCAGCCGTATCCCGCGCCGTTCCTCGTGCGCTCGCTCGTGTCCACCCACCAGACCATGCACGAGTACTCGCGCATCGCCGTGCTGGATCCCTCCCTGCACACGGTGTACAGCTCGCCGTCGGGCCTCCCGCGCCTCGGCGCGTACACGCGCCGCCTCGCCGCGGAGGCCGTGCGCACGGACAAGGTGGTGTTCTCCGACTTCTTCGTGGACGGGCGCGGCAACCTGGCGCTGCAGTACGTGGCTCCCATCCGGGACGCCTCGCCCTCGCCCGACAGGACACTCGGCGTGTACGTCCTCAGCGTCGATCCCTTCGAGACCGTCCTCGCGGACCTCGCGACGTGGCCCACGCCCGGCGTGAGCGGCGAGACGCTGCTCGTCGAGCGCCGCGGCGACGAGGTCCTCTACCTCACGCCGTCGCGGGTGGAGGGCGGCGGCGCCCTGGCCGTGCGCCGGCCGGCGGACACACCCCGTCTCGCCGGCGCCATGGCCGTCCGCGGCGCGATAGGCGTGGTGGACGGAGTGGACTACCGCGGCACGCCGGTGCTGGCGTCGGTGGGCCCCGTGCCCGGCACGCCCTGGTACCTGGTGGCGCGCATGGACGCCCGGGCAGTCAGCGCCCAGCTCCGTGTGAGCGCCCTGGCGACCTTCGCCGTGGTGGTCGGCGTCATCCTCGTCGGGGGCCTGCTCCTCATCTTCTTCTGGAGCTGGCGGGAGTCACGCCAGATGCGGCTCCTCTACGCCGCGGAGCGCGACCTGCGGGCCAGCGAGGAGCACTTCCGCGTGGTCTTCGACGACGCTCCGCTGGGCATCTCGCTGACGCACACGGACGGTCGTCTGGGCCGGGTCAACAAGGCGTTCACGGAGATGCTCCAGTACGACAGCGGCGACCTCGCCGGCCTCACCGTCGCCGACCTCACGCACCCCGACGACCGCGCCGAGACCGCGCAGATGATCCGCGCCTGCCTCGCGGGGGAGCGCGACGGCTTCACTCTCGACAAGCGGTACCTGCGCAAGGACGGCATGACCATCTGGGTCACGGCGAGCGTCGTGCTGCTGCGTCGCGACGACGGCACGCCGGACCACTTCGTGGCGATGCTCAAGGATGTGACGGAGCGGCGCGCCGACGCGCTGCGCCTCGCGCGCCTCACGCGCCTGTACCGGGTGCTCGTGGCCGTCAACGAGGCGCTCGTGCGCGCCACGCGGGTGGACGCGCTGTACCGCGAGGTCTGCGAGGCGATCGTCTCCGTGGGCGGCTTCGTGGGCGCCTGGGTCGCCGCGCCCGACGAGGACGGCGTGCTGCAGCCTGCGGCGGAGGCCGGGCCGCAGCACGAGCTGCGCAGCCGCCCGTACGGCATCAAGCTCGGTGACCCGGTCTACGGCCACGCCCCTGCCGGCGAGGCTCTGTCCACCGGTCGCCTGTACGTGTGTGGCGACCTGCAGCACGACGCGGGCACCGAGCCGTGGCACGGGTGGTACGTCGAGTTCGACATGAACACGGCGGCGGCGCTGCCGGTCATGGTCCACGGCGAGCCGCTCGCGGCGGTGGTGGTGTTCTCCCGCGAGCGTGACGCCTTCGACGCCGCGGAGCTCGAGCTCTTCGAGCAGCTCGCGGCCGACGTGGCCTTCGCCGTGGAGTCGCTCCTCGGCGAGGAGGCCCGTGCCCAGGCCGAGCGTGACCTCGCGAGGCTCAACCGGGAGCTCGAGCAGCGTGTGCTCGAGCGTACGGCCGAGCTGCGTGCCAGCAACCGCGAGCTGGAGGCCTTCAGCTACTCCGTCTCGCACGACCTGCGGGCCCCGCTGCGCGCCCTCGACGGCTTCAGCCTCGCCCTGCTGGAGGACTACGACGCCGCGCTCGACGACACCGGCCGCGACTACCTGCGGCGGGTGCGCGCTGCTTCGCAGCGCATGGGCCGCCTCATCGACGACCTGCTCACGCTCTCACGCGTGACCCGGCGCGAGCTCGCGCGCGAGCAGGTGGACCTCGCGGCCGTCGCTCGCGAGGTGATCGCCGAGCTGCGCGAGGAGGAGCCCGGGCGGCGCGTGGAGGTCACCATCCCGGAGTCGCTCCCGACACAGGGCGACCCCGTGCTGCTCCGGCTGGTGGTGCAGAACCTGCTGGCCAACGCCTGGAAGTTCACGTCCCGCCGTGAGGTGGCCCACGTGGAGGTCGGGGTCGGCATCACAAACGGCGCCGCGGCGTACTTCGTGAGGGACGACGGCGCCGGCTTCGACGAGGCCTACGCCGACAAGCTCTTCGCCCCGTTCCAGCGTCTCCATACGTCTGAGGAGTTCCCCGGCACGGGCGTGGGCCTCGCTACCGCCGAGCGCATCGTGCGCAGGCATGGGGGGAGAATGTGGGCCCACGGTGCTGTAGACTCCGGGGCGACATTCTTCTTCACCTTGAGGTGACAGCGTGGGCGACGAGCGGCTCATCCTCCTCATCGAGGACAACGACGACGACGTGCAGCTCACCCTGCGCGCCCTCAAGCAGCACCGCGTCGCCAACCGCGTGGAGGTCGCCAGAGACGGCGCCGAGGCGCTCGACCTGCTGTTCTGCCGTGGCGTCCACGCCGGCCGCGACCCCAAGGTGCTGCCACAGCTGGTCCTTCTCGACCTCAAGCTCCCCAAGATCGCCGGCCTCGAGGTGCTCGAGCATATCCGCAGCGACCCGCGCACCAAGCGTCTCCCGGTCGTGGTGCTCACCTCCTCCAACGTGGAGAGCGACCTCGCCACGAGCTACGACCTCGGCGCCAACAGCTACATCCGCAAGCCGGTCGACTTCACGCAGTTCATGCAGGCGGTGGACAGCCTCGGGCTGTACTGGCTCGTGCTCAACGAGTCGCCGCCCCCCACGGAGCTCTGAGCCCGCCGCGGCGGGGAGCATCCGCCGTGGCCGACGCCGCGCTGTACGACCGCCTCTTCCTGCTCGACGGCAGCAGTCTGGCGTTCCGCGCCTTCTTCGCGCTGCCCGAGAGCATCAGCACGCGCGACGGCTTCCCCACCAACGCCCTCTACGGGCTCAGCCAGATGCTGCTCAAGATCGTCGCCGAGTACCGTCCGGCGGGCATCGTGTGCGCCTGGGATGCGCGCGGCAAGACGTTCAGGCACGAGGCCTACGAGCAGTACAAGGCGCAGCGGCCGCCCATGCCCGAGGCGCTCTCTCGGCAGTGGGAACGCTTCCCCGGCCTGCTCGATGCCTTCGGCGTCGTCAACCTCGTCAAGGAGGGGTACGAGGCCGACGACATCCTCGGGACGCTCGCGGAGGAGGCCAAGCGGCAGGGGGTGCGGTCCATCGTCGTCACCGGCGACCGCGACGCCATGCAGGTGGTGGACGACGACATCTGGGTGATGAGCACCGGCCGCGGGGTCACCGATGTGAAGATCTACACGCCGGCCGCCGTGGTGGAGCGGTTCGGCATCGTGCCGGCGAGCATCCCCGACTACATCGGGCTCAAGGGCGACAGCAGCGACAACATCCCCGGCGTGCCCGGGGTGGGGGAGAAGACGGCGGCGCAGCTGCTGCAGCAGTTCGGCAGCATCGAGGCGCTGTACGAGCGCCTGGACGAGGTCAAGAGCGACAAGCGCCGCGCGCTGCTGGCCGCGCACGAGGCCGAGGCCCGGTTCTCGAAGCAGCTGGCGACGATGGTGCTGGACGTGCCGCTCGAGGAGGACCTCGTGGCACTGGTGGCGCGCGGCGGCTACCGCCTGCCGCTCGACACCGTGGAGGCGGTCTTCGCGAAGTACGAGTTCGCGAGCCTGCGGCGGCGCATCCAGGACATGGCCGCCGCGGCCGCCGCGGCCGCCGCCGGCGCCGCCGGCGAGGTGCCGGCGGAGAGTGGAGCGCCACAGGCGGCGACGCTGGCCGGCGTGCGGCTTGTGCACGAGCCCGACGTCGGCCCGCTGGCCGCCGCCCTGGAGAGGGACGAGACGGCCCTCGCCCTGGAGCCGGCCGGCGACGGCGAGGGCTGGGTCGTGGCGGTGCACCGCGGCGGCGAGCTCGTGCAGCTGGCCGCCGCCCCGGCCGAGCGCCTGCCGGCGCTGTGGCTGCTGGCGGCGCACGCCGTGGTGCACGACGCCAAGGCGCAGCCCGGCTACAGGGCCGCGCCGAGCGGTCCGGCCTTCGACACCGCCGTGGCCGCCTACCTGCTGGCGCCCGAGGTGCCCGAGAAGCAGCGTGGCCTGTTCGCGCTCGCCGGCGCCGGGGACGGCGCCCTGCTGGTCGAGGCGCCGCAGGCCGAGGCCGCCGCCGCCACGCGCGCGCTCCTTACATGGAGGGTGGCTGAGGAGCAGCGCCGCCGGCTCCTCGACCTCGGCCTGGAGCGCCTCTTCCGTGAGGTCGAGCTGCCGCTTGTGCATGTGCTCGCGCAGATGGAGGCGGCCGGCGTGAAGATCGACCTGTACCGCCTCGGTGAGATCACAGCGCGGGTGCGCGACCGCGTCGACGAGGTACGCGACGAGGTCTGGAGGCTGGCCGGCGGCGAGTTCACCATCGGCTCGCCGCAGCAGCTCGCCGAGGTGCTGTTCGGCAAGGACCGCCTCGGTCTGACTCCCGGCAAGAGGGGCAAGACGGGGTACTCCACCGACGCGCGTGTGCTGCGCGGCCTGCGTGCCGAGCACCCGCAGATCATCGCAGCCATCGAGGAGTGGCGCGAGCTCACCAAGCTGCTCAGCACCTACCTCGAGACGCTGCCGGCCTGCATCGACCCGGTCACCGGCCGCATCCACACCACGTTCAACCAGCTCGTGGCCGCCACCGGGCGCCTCTCCAGCAACAACCCCAACCTGCAGAACATCCCGGTGCGCACCGAGCTGGGGGCGCAGATCCGCGAGTGCTTCGTGGCCGAGGATGGCCACCGGCTCGTGGTGGCCGACTACTCGCAGATCGAGCTGCGCCTCATGGCGCTGCTCAGCGGGGAGCCGGCACTACTCGACGCCTACCACCGCGGCGAGGACGTGCACCGCGTCACCGCCGCCGCCGTGGCCGGCATCGCCCCCGAGGAGGTCACCAAGACCCAGCGCGCGCACGCCAAGGCGACCAACTTCGGCATCATGTACGGGCTGTCGGCCTTCGGCCTCTCCGAGCAGGTCGACATCCCCGTGGACGAGGCGAAGGCGTTCATCGACGCCTACTTCGCCAAGTACCCGCTGGTGAAGCAGTTCCGCGAGCGCGTGGTGGCCCAGGCGGCCCAGGACGGCTACGTCACGACGCTGTTCGGCCGCCGCAGGGCCGTGCCGGAGCTGCGCTCGCGAAACTACAACGAGCGCTCGCTGGGTGAGCGTCTGGCCGTGAACACCGTGCTGCAGGGCACGGCCGCCGACATCATCAAGGTGGCCATGGTGCGGCTCGGCCACGAGCTCACGCGGCGCCGCATGGCCTCCCGGCTCGTGCTGCAGGTGCACGACGAGCTCGTCCTTGAGTGCCCCGAGGCCGAGGCCGACGCCGCCGCCGCGCTGCTGCGCGACGTCATGTGCGGCGCCTACGAGATGGACCCGCCGCTCGAGGTGGACGTGGGCGCCGGCGTCGATTGGCTCGCCGCCAAGGGGTGAGTCCGCTATACTTCTTCAGTTACGGCCTGCCGCGGTCCGCAGGTCGTTTCCTCTGTCAACGACGGACCGTTTCTTGACCGGGAGGCTACGACACCCCATGGCAGACAAACTCACCGAATCCCAGATCGAGGCCGCGAACGACCCCAGGATCGTGGAGGGCAGCGAAGGCTACCTGCTGGAGGTCGACGGGGAGATCGTCCCCAACTACGACCTCACCATGACCGTCTTCAGCGAAGGCGACATCGTCACCGGCAACGTGGTGCGCATCGACAAGGACGAGGTCCTCGTCGACATCGGCTACAAATCCGAGGGCGTCATCCCGGTCAACGAGCTCAGCATCCGCAAGAACGTCAACACCTCCGAGGAGGTCCAGCTCGGCGAGGAGATCGACGCGCTGGTCATGACCAAGGAAGACGCCGACGGGCGCCTCATCCTCAGCAAGAAGCGCGCCAAGTTCGAGAAGGCGTGGAAGCGCATCGAGGCCGCCTTCGAGAGCGGCGAGCCCGTCACCGGCACCGTCATCGAGGTCGTCAAGGGCGGCCTCATCCTCGACCTCGGCGTGCGCGGCTTCCTCCCCGCCTCGCTCGTCGACATCCGCCGCGTGCAGGACCTCCAGGAGTACGTGACCCAGGAGCTCAACTGCCGCGTCATCGAGATGAACCGCAACCGCAACAACGTGGTCCTCAGCCGCCGTGCCGTCCTCGAAGAGGAGCGCAAGGAGGTCCGCCAGCAGATCATCGACCAGCTCAACGTGGGCGACATCGTCGAGGGCACCATCAGCAACATCGTCGACTTCGGCGCCTTCGTCGACCTCGACGGCATCGACGGCCTCATCCACATCAGCGAGCTCAGCTGGACGCACATCAACCACCCGTCCGAGGTGCTGCAGGTCAACCAGAAGGTCAAGGTCAAGGTGCTCGACATCGACCGCGACCGGCAGCGCATCTCCCTCGGCCTCAAGCAGACCCAGGAAGACCCGTGGCAGAAGATCGTCGCCCAGCACAAGGTGGGCGACATCGTCGAAGGCCGCGTCACCAAGATCGTCGCCTTCGGCGCCTTCGTCGAGATCTACGAGGGCATCGAGGGTCTCGTGCACATCAGCGAGCTGGCCAACCGCCACGTGGAGCGCCCGGACGAGGTCGTCAGTGTGGGCCAGATCGTCAACGTCAAGATCATCGAGGTCGACTCCGAGCGCCGCCGCCTGAGCCTCAGCATCAAGCGCGTGGACGGCGACAACGTGAAGCCGCTGCGCCCGCTCGCGCAGCCTGAGCCCGACGACGTCGAGGAGGCCATCATCGAGGAGGCCGAGGCCGAGGCCATCGCCGAGGACATCGTGGCCGTCGCCGAGGCCGAGGCCGAGGTCGAGCTGGCCGCCGCCGTCGTGGAGGCCGAGATCGAGGCCGCCGAGACGCCCGAGGAGCTCGCCCAGGCCATCGAGGACGCTGTGGCCGTGGCCGCCGCGGCCGAGGTCGTCGAAGAGGCCGCCGCGGTCGTCGAGGCCGAGGCCGAGGTGTTCGTCGCCGAGCACGAGCCTGAGCTGGGCCTGAGTGACGACGTCTTCCCGGCCGGCGGTCGCGCCGACGAGGCCGAGGAGAAGACCGAGGCCTGACAGCTGCGCGAACCCCGGCGGTCGCAGCGCCGGAGGGCGCTGCGACCGCCGGCTCGCGTGCGGCTGCACGCTCGCCATGACCGCACCGCGACATCGCATCCCCCGTCTCGGGCTCACCGGCGGCATCGGCTCCGGCAAGTCCACGGCCTTGGCCTACCTGCACGAGCTCGGTGCCGCTGTGGTGTCCAGTGACGACATCGTGCACGGGCTCTACAGCGAACCCGAGGTCGTCGACGCCGTGGTGGCGCGGTACGGGGAGCGGATGCGCGATTCGCGGGGCATCGACCGTCCGGCGCTCGCCGCCGTCGTCTTCAGTGACGAGGCCGAGCTCCGCTGGCTCGAGCATCTGCTCTACCCGCGCGTCCGCGCGGCCATCGAGCGCTGGGCCGCTACCCAGCTCAAGACGCGGCCGCGGCCGGCTCTGCTGGCTGTGGAGGTGCCTCTGCTCTTCGAGTCGGGCATGCAGACGCTCTTCGACGACGTTATGCTGATCACGGCGCCGCCGGACACGCGCCGGCGCCGGGTCGCCGCCAAGCTCACGGGCAGCGACTTCGCGCGGCGCGCGTCGCAGCAGATGCCCGAGGAGCAGAAGGTGGCGCGGAGCCGCTTCGTGTACCACAACACCGGGTCCCGCAAGGAGCTGCGCGAGTTCGTGCGGCAGGCCGTCGCCCAGGTCCTCGCCGGTGACGGGACGGTCGCGGGGGGCGGCGCGGACGAGGCGGTCCCGTGAGGCGCGTGCTGTTCGCCGCGCTTCTGCTGACCCTGGTGGCCGGGGTCGTCGGCGCCGGTCTGCTGGTGCTCGGCGGACGCGGCGCCGACGCCGGCAGCTGGTACGACCGCGCCGTGTACCCGCTCCAGTACGAGGAGACCGTCCGCGCTTCGGCTGAGCGCAACGACCTCGACCCGGCCCTGGTGGCGGCCGTCATCTACGCCGAGAGCCGCTTCGACCCTGGGGCCCGCTCGCAGCACGGTGCCGTCGGCCTCATGCAGGTGCTTCCGGAGACGGCACAGCAGATCGCCGGCGAGACGGGCGGCGTCGACTTCGTGCCCGAGGACCTCACAGACCCCGAGGTCAACGTGCGCTACGGCACCTACTACCTGCGTCAGGTCCTCGACCAGTTCGACGGCGACCTTGTGGCGGCGGTGGCCGCCTACAACGCCGGCGCCGGCGCCGTGCAGGCGTGGGTGGACGAGGCACACGCCGCCGGCCACCAGCTGCGCGTCCGCGACATCCCCTTCGATGAGACACGCGCCTACGTGCGCAGCGTGATCGAGGCGCGCGCCGCATACCGGCACATCTACGGGGACAGGCTGCAGCTGCCCTCGTGAGGGCGGCGGCCTGCGCCCCGAGGCGGCGGACAGCGAGCCGTTGCGAACACCTGTTCGTGTGGGTAGAGTAGAGACCCGTGAGTGACTTCCGCATCGAATCTGCGTACGGCCTCACAGGCGACCAGCCGGAGGCCGTCGCCGCGCTCGCCGAAGGCGTGCAGCGCGGCGACCGCTACCAGACGCTGCTCGGCGTCACCGGCTCGGGCAAGACCTTCACCATGGCCAACGTCATCGAGAAGGTCCAGAAGCCCACGCTCGTCATCGCCCACAACAAGACCTTGGCGGCGCAGCTCTGCAACGAGTTCCGCGAGTTCCTGCCCGACAACGCCGTCGAGTACTTCGTCAGCTACTACGACTACTACCAGCCCGAGGCCTACGTCCCCTCGCAGGACCTCTACATCGAGAAGGACTCGTCCATCAACGACGAGATCGATCGCCTGCGCCACTCGGCGACCACATCCTTGTTCGTGCGCCGCGACGTGGTCATCGTGGCCAGCGTCTCCTGCATCTACGGCCTGGGCTCGCCTGAGGAGTACCTGCAGAAGATGGTGCTCCTCAAGGTCGGCGACACGGTCGACCGCGACGAGATGCTGCGCCGCCTCGTCGACATCCAGTACGCGCGCAACGACTTCGAGCCGGCGCGCGGCAAGTTCCGCGTGCGCGGCGACTCGGTCGAGATCTGGCCGGCGGCGCAGGACACCGCCTTCCGTATCTCGCTCTGGGGCGACGAGATCGAGCAGATCGTCGCCTACGACCCCGTGGGCGGCGAGGTGATCGAGAAGCCGCCGTACGTGGCCATCTACCCGGCCACGCACTTCGTCACCGACAGCCCGGCGGTCGAGCGCGCCCTCGTCGAGATCCGTCGCGAGATGGACGAGCGCACCGCCTGGTTCGAGGCCAACGGCAAGGCGCTCGAGGCGCATCGCCTGCGCCAGCGCACCCTGTACGACATGGAGATGCTGCGTGAGATGGGCTACTGCAGCGGCATCGAGAACTACTCGCGCATCCTGCTGGGCAAAGAGCCGGGGGCCACGCCCAACTGCCTGCTCGACTACTTCCCCGACGACTTCCTGTGCTTCATCGACGAGTCGCACATGTCGCTGCCGCAGATCCGCGCCATGAGCGAGGGCGACAAGTCGCGCAAGACCATGCTGGTCGACTACGGGTTCCGTCTGCCCAGCGCCCTCGACAACCGCCCGCTGCGCATCGACGAGTTCCTCGCCAAGGTCCCGCAGATCGTGTTCGTGAGCGCCACCCCCGCCGAGTTCGAGCTCGCCAACAGCGTCAACATCGCCGAGCAGATCATCCGCCCGACCGGCCTTGTGGACCCGGTCGTCGACGTGCGGCCCACCGAGGGCCAGATCGACGACCTCATGAACGAGATCCGCCGCCGCGTCGACGTCGACCAGCGCGTGCTCGTCACCACGCTCACCAAGCGCATGGCCGAGGACCTCACCGACTACCTGCTCGAGAACGGCTTCAGGGTGCGCTACCTGCACAGCGAGGTCGACACCCTGGAGCGCATCCAGATCGTGCGCGACCTGCGCCTCGGGGAGTTCGACGTGCTCGTGGGCATCAACCTGCTGCGCGAGGGGCTCGACCTGCCCGAGGTCACCCTGGTGGCAATCCTGGACGCCGACAAGGAGGGCTTCCTGCGCGGCCAGACGAGCCTCATCCAGACCATCGGCCGCGCCGCCCGCAACGTCGACGGCACCGTCATCATGTACGCCGACCGCGAGACGGCGGCCATGCGCGCGGCCCTGGCGGAGACCGATCGCCGCCGCGCGAAGCAGATCGCCTTCAACGAGGCGCACGGCATCACGCCCCAGAGCATCGTCAAGGGCGTGAGCGACATCTCCACGATGCTCAGCGACGCGGCGGCGGTGCCCACCAAGGGCCGCCGCGCCGCCAAGGCGGTGGCGAAGAAGATGGCCATGCCCAGCGCCGACCTCGAGAAGCTGCTCACGAGTCTTGAGGCCGAGATGTTCGAGGCCGCCGACCAGCTCAAGTTCGAGTACGCCGCCAAGCTGCGCGACGAGATCCGCGAGCTCAGCAAGGAGCTGGCGCGGCGCGAGCCGAAGCTCGCGGAGCCCGCCGGCGCCGCCGGACCGGCGGCGGCCGCGTCGCCGGGTGGCGGCGACGGGTGAGGCCGTGAGAGGCTGCCGCCATGGCTGAGGCACTCCATCTGCAGCACATGGTGTCGCGGGCGCGGGTCCTCGGCGCCGATGCGGCGGCGCCGCTGCCCGCGCAGGCCGTGGTGGTGGACGAGCGCGTCTCGCTCAAGTGCCGCGTGCCGCTCTGCGGGCACTACGGGGTCAACCTCATGTGCCCGCCGCACGTGCCGTCGCCGGCCGAGACGCGTGCGGCGCTCAAGCGGTACTCAGACACGCTCGTGGTCCAGCAGGACATCCCGCTTTCGCGGGAGGCGGTCGACGAGGTGCTCGCGAGCGAGGAGCCGGCCGGGGTGCGCGACGACGGCGGGGAGTCAGGCGGCGCCTCCTACGAGCGGCGCCTGCGCGCCAGCCAGAACCTCTTCGCCGAGCTCATGACCGCGCTCGAGGCCGAGGCCTACCGCATGGGCTACCGCTTCGCCGCCGCCTTCGCCGGCGGCGACTGCGTGCTCTGCGAGGTCTGCGCCGGCGTCACCGGCGGCCAGTGCAAGCGGCCCGGCGAGGCGCGGCCGTCCATGGAGGCGGTGGGCATCGACGTCGTGGCGACTGCCGAGGCGGCCGGGCTCAAGCTCAAGGTCCCGGCCGGCGATGCGCCGCGCTGGACAGGCCTCCTGCTGATTGACTGACGCCCGCAGGCGGCGCAGCCCCCGCAGCGCTGTTGAGCCGCGCCTGGCTCGCAGGGCCCCGCAGGCGTGGGACCAGCGTCCGCAGGCGCTGTCGACGCCCGTCCTGCCTCGGACTATGCTCTCGAGGGAGGCAAACGAGGTCTGGAGGTGAGCCCGGCTGTGGAGCTGCGAGTCCTGTTCGTCGATGACAGCGCGGACGACGTCGAGCTGATGCTGCGGCGCCTGCGCGCCGGCGGCCTCGACGTCGACCACGATCGCGTCGAGACGGAGGTCGCTCTGCGCGCCGCCGCGCTCGCCGGCGGCTGGCATGTCGCACTGGTCGACTACAACCTGCCGGGCTTCGACGGCATCGCGGCCCTGCACCTGCTGGCCGAGCTGACTCCGGATCTTCCGGCCGTCACGGTGTCCGGCGCCATCACCGAGGACACCGCAGTGGCGACCCTCACGGCGGGCGCCGTCGACTACGTGCTCAAGGACAATCTCGCGCGCCTCGCCCCGGCCGTGACGCGCGCCGTCGAGGGCGCCGAGCTGCGCCGCAGCCAGCGCCGCGACGCCGAGCGGGCGCGCCAGAGCCAGTTCGCCATCGATCACGCCTCCCAGGCCATCATCTACGTGAGCGAGGACGGCCGTATTCTGTACGTGAACCATGCCGCCGAGAAGCTCGGCGGCATGAGCCTGGGGGCCGCCGTCGGCAGCGGGATCCGGGGCTGGTCGTCGGTCGTCGCGACCCCGGCGCAGTGGGCGCAGCTGTGGGAGACGGCCGCCGCCGGGCCGATCGTCGACTTCGAGGCCACGATGACCTGCACCGACGGCACCGAGGTGGTGGTCCTGGCCACGCTCGAGCGGCTCAGGCGCGAGCAGGATGCATTCATGATCGTCTGGGCGCGTGATATCACCGAGCAGCGGCAGGCCGAGGCGCGCGCCGTCGAGACCGAGGCCCGCTACGGGCGGCTCACCGAGACCCTGCCCGACATGGTCTTCCGCTGCTCGCTGGTGCCGGACTTCCACTTCGAGTACATCAACCCGGCGGCGGAGACGCTCACCGGCTACGCCCCCGCCGAGTACTACGCCGACGGTCACCTCCTGTTCCGCTCGATGCACCCCGACGACGCGCGCTTCGTCGCCGAGAGCCTGGCGGCGGACGTGATCCCCGACGAGCCCGCGTCGTGGCGCCTGATCCGCAAAGACGGCTGCGAGCGCCTCATGGAGACCCGCCTCGTGGCGATGCGCGACGAGGCCGGCACACTCGTCGGCGTCGAGGGCGTCACCCGCGACGTCACCGAGATCCGCCGCGCGGCCGAGGCCGTGCGCGAGATCGCCGAGCGGCTGGAGGAGCTTGCCAAGCAGAGCGGCACCGTGGTCTGGGAGATCGCTCCGGACGGCCTGTACACGTACCTCGGCCCCGTCGCCGAGCAGGTGTTCGGCTACCGCCCGGAGGAGCTGGTCGGTACGAAGCACTTCCAGGACATCCACCCCGAGGAGGGGCGCGCGGAGTTCACGGCCACGGTCCTCGGCGTCATGGCGCGCCGGGAGCCGTTCGCAGACCTGGAGAACCCGGTGCAGACCCGGGACGGCCGCATCGTCTGGGTCTCGACCAACGGCCTCCCCGTCCTGGACGCCGAGGGCGGGCTCGTGGGCTACCGGGGGGCCGACACCGATATCACCGAGCGCCGGCTCGCTGAAGACGCCTTGCGCAGCAGCCGTGCCCAGCTGCGCACCCTGGTCGACACGCTCCCCGACCTCGTCTGGCTGAAAGATGTGGAGGGCGTCTACCTGTCTTGCAACCGCCGCTTCGAGAGCTTCTT
>Ga0172371_10001186_pt1 | contig 41170 bp, 49 predicted proteins | sample Lak12m_FD_114543 | JGI IMG/M metagenome (GOLD analysis project Ga0172371, IMG submission 114543) | Freshwater microbial communities from Kabuno Bay, South-Kivu, Congo - kab_022012_12m | ecosystem: Environmental > Aquatic > Freshwater > Lake | place: Democratic Republic of the Congo: South-Kivu... | reverse complement strand
TTTATATTTCCTAAGATTTCTAACTGATATGGGTAATTAGTTAATATTAGACCACCAATAAATGCACCAATTATGATTGAAAAGTTCAGAACAGATGCAAGCCAAATAAATCCGAAGCATGATGCTAAAGAAATAATAAATATAAGATCCTGTTTTTTTGTTGAGTGTTGCAGAATGGTGGAAAATATAAATTTGTTAATAATCATTGCCAATATTACAATAATTGCAAGTTTCCCAATTATTGCAAAAATGTTCATATAATCGAACGATTCGTTCATATTTATAATCAAAGGCAGGAAGAACATAATCAAAAAATCTTGTACTATCAATACACCTAACATTAATCTCGCGCGCAGAGAAGATGATTGGTGATGGTCAGACATAAACTTCATGACAATTGCAGTACTGCTCATACTTACAACTGTGCCAATAAAGAGGCTCTGCATTAAAGAATAATGCAACAGATAATAGAATCCTGAAAATCCTATGCCAAATATAGCAAACACTTGAATTATTGTGGTGTAGATTATACCCTTGCTGATGCTTTTTAATTTTGATACATTTAATTCTGCACCAATTGCATAAAGAAGAAATGCAATACCCAGTTCTGACAGGGCCTGTATTTCTTCATATGATTTTATCAGACCAAACACAGGCGGCCCCAAAATAAATCCAACAATAATGAAACTAACTAAAATTGGCTGTTTGATTCTGCTAAATACATAGGCAAAAACAGCAGCAATTACTACAATTGCACTTAACTCAATAATAAATGAAAATGTCATGATATCTTAATATATATTAATTATACTCTTTATAAACTTATTGAATAAATAGTGATTATGACAAAACAAAATGATGAAAAAATCGGAATTACTTCGAAACTTAGAAAGATATTGTTAAAAACAGCACACTTTCAGAGATCTGTCTGGGATGATTATGAAGGTCAGGTTTTAGATGGTATTAGGGCAAAGATTTACTGGTTTAATCATACTCTTAGAATGAGTTTTGAAGAAGAAAAATATATCCCTGATGGTGTTAAAATTACATTTTATTATTTTCCTGAAGATGCAAAAAGAAAGATTGTGCAGGAGTTTAATTCTAAACAACAGGAAGAAATAATCAGAGCAAAATGGCTGATAGAAAGAATTAAGCAAGAAGAAAAGAATCTTCATAATGCTAAAATTAAAAGAAAAGCAAAGAAGAAGAAGGACTGAAAATGCAAGAATTAAACATATCAAAGATATATAACACACTGAAAAAAGAATTAAAATATTATAAGATTCCTATTGCAGAACAGATTAATGTGAGAACAGAAGATCCTTTTTTTGTGCTTATTGCAACAATTCTTTCTGCAAGAACAAAAGATTCAGTAACTACTAAAATATGTGATATCTTATTTAAAGAGATAAAATCTTTTTCTGATTTGAAGAAAATCTCGTTATCAAAGCTTGAGAAATTACTTTATGGTGTAGGATTTTACAAAACAAAGGCAAAACATCTTAAAAAGTTAGCAGAGCAAACAGACAAAGTCCCAAACACAATTGATGACTTGATTAAATTGCCAGGAGTTGGCAGAAAAACAGCAAATCTGGTTGTAAGTGTTGCATTCAAAAAACCTGCAATTTGTGTTGACACACACGTTCATAGGATTACAAACAGATTAGGCTGGATTAAAACAAAAACTCCATTAGAAACAGAAAACCAACTTAGATTTTTATTGCCAAAGAAGTATTGGCGTAAGACAAATTACCTTTTTGTTATTTTAGGACAGAACATCTGTAGATCAATTAGTCCATTTTGCAGTATATGTGTTATTTCAAAGTACTGCAAAAAAGTTGGAATTAAGAAAAGCAGATAATGTGTTTGAGTGGTGTAAATGTTAACTGAAATAGATTTGACAAACATAAAAGATTCAATAACAAAAAACCCTTTTTTTATAGGAGTCGTTGGAATGAGTGCTTCAGGAAAATCTTACATTACACATCATATTTGTAAATTCTTGAGAGCGTACAAGATAAGTTGTACGGTCTTAGAAGTAGATAATTATTATCATAACAAAGAATTTGTTAAAACAAAATTAGGAAAAAATTATGATGTTCCGGAAGCTCTTGATTTAAAACTTTTAGAATCTCATCTTAAACATTTGAAAGAGAAAGAAGCAATAAGAAGACCAATCTATGATTTTGAAACTGCATACAGATCAGGATATATTTTGCTTCATCCTGCTGATGTGATTGTTGTTGATAGTTTATTCTGTTTCTTAAATCCGATTGCAAAGTATGTTGATTATACTGTTTACGTAAATGCAAATCCTGATGTGTGTTTTGAGCGTCGGAAAGAAAGAGATGTTGAAATAAGAAAAATTCCATTAGAAAAGGTTGAATGGAGATGGTATAATCAAGTTCTGCCGGGATATGAGAAATATATTCTTCCAAATATAAATAATGCAAACATGATTCTTGATAATTAGTTAAATTACATCTTTTGTTTTTTTATTTTGATTTTTTCAGGCAAACCTCTTTCTAATTCAAGGATATTACTTTTTTTAGGTTTAAAGTGATTTAGCAAAAACTTTATTGCATTCTCTGGTTTTGTTTTCCCACAAGTGTATATATCGACAGAACAAAAGTTGTGTTCAGGGAAAGTATGGATGCTTAAGTGACTTTCAGAAATTGTTATTACAACACTAACGCCTTGCGGACTAAATTTATGTCCAAATACATTAAGCACAGTTCCGTTTGCAGCTTTAACTGCTTTTATCATATTTAATTTAGTGTCTTTAAGATTGTTTAGCAATTTAGAATTTATATCCCACAGATCTGCAACATAGTGTTTTCCATACGTTTCCATATATTAATACTCCTTTAAAAAATAAAATTTGAGATTTAGACCGCTCTATTTCTCTAAATACTACTTTGCATAATCATTCATTCTATATATACTTTTCGAAAAGTTTAAAAAGTTATTTATTAATTGAGTAAATTTCACGAAATTTGCCAGCACACTTAAAAACTTATTGATATTATATATGTAGTTCTATTTTGGGTGATGTTTTGCGTAAGTTTGTAATGAGTCTATTAATGTTGGTTGTTTTATTGCTTGTTTTAGCGGGCCTATTTTTGGTTTTTAGCAAGCACGAAATAAAAGGAGCAATTGTATATCCTGTTGCTGGTGAAGTATATTACAAGTCAAATGCTTCTGCAGAATATGAAATGATTACAGCGGAATTAGCGCTGCCAATTGATGGTTTTGTAAAAACAGGATCAAATGGGGAAGCAAGAATAGAATTCAGAGATGGAGTTTATGCAGTATTAGCACCAAATACAGAGGTCTCATTAAAAGATTATGATCAGAATGGTGGCCTTAAAGTAGAGTTAGAACAGACAAGCGGAAAGATCTGGAACAGAATATTCAAATTTAGTGGAAGCGCAGATTATACTGTTGGTACAGGAAGTGTTGTAGCAAGTGTAAGAGGAACTGGATTTGCTACATTATTCAGTTTTGCAGATATTAATGTCAAAGTTGTTGATGGCAACGTAAATGTCTTATATCCTGAAGGTCAAGACTATGTTCCTGGCGGTTTTATGTTATCTTATTTGTCAGGTAAAAAAGGCAGTATAATGAAATTTAATGAAAATGATGATGATTTTATTTCGCGGCAGTTAATAAATGATAGGAACTTTGTTGCAAATAAGGTAAAAGCTTTGAGAAAGAAATATGCTCTTGAAATTGCAATGCTTAAAACTGAGCATATATCTGACGAGACAGTTGATCATTATTTAAGAATTGCAGTATATGAAGGAATGGATAATGCAAGAGGACAGATTGAGAAAGATTTCAAATTTAAAATTCCTGATAAATATCTGAAATAGTTCTTCAAGAACGATTGTGTGATTAGATGAACAGAACTTTTGTTGAGAAATACAGAATTTTATTTGGTTTCTTAATATGTATTTTATTTACACTTGTTTTTGTAGGATTTGGACTATTTAAAAATGTTGATAATGTTATTTCTGACAAACTGTTTTTAGTAGAAGGTTCAACATCTCATGTGGTTTTAGTGCAAATAGATGAAGCTACACTTCAGAGTCTTGGAGGCTGGCCATTAGATAGAAAGTATTATGCTGAATTTCTGAATAAAGTGAATGCAAAAGTTATAGGTATCGATATTTCTTTTTTTGATCAGAAACAAGGAGATGATACTTTCCAAAATGCACAGAATAAAGAAAATGTTGTATTAGCGTCAGAAATATTGGAAGATGGGACAGTAAAAAAACCGGTATTTAATGCAAAAACAGGTTATGTGAATTTGTATCCTGATGCAGATGGTATTGTCAGAACTCTGCCTTCTGAAGATGGCTCGTTTTCTCAGGTAATTTGTACAGAATATACTGGCTCTGTTTGTGCAGTGCAAAATTTAATTACTAAGTATCATGGATTTGAAAATGATTTTGAACATTATAAACTTGAAGATATAGTTCTTGGAGATAAGATGTATAATTTCCCTGATTCAATTGTTTTACTTGGTGTAGGAGTAAGCAACTTGCATGACTATGTTGCAACTCCTGTTACAAGTACAATGTATGGCTATGTTTATCAGGCAAATCTAATTGAGAGTTATCTTGAAAATGATTTTATTTCAGAGATAAATTATTTGTTGTATTCTTTTGTATTAGTTGTTGTTTTGTTTGGTTTTGGATATTTTTTCAGAAGGCCTGTTTACACAGTTTTGATTTCTATTGTACTGTTAATTGTTACTTTTTTCTTATCTATTTATCTTTTTACACACAATATGATGTTGAGTTTGTTTTATCCTGTTATAACAATACTTGCGAGTCAGTTTTTCTATTTCTTTTTTGAATATTATTTCCAGGGCAAAGAAAAACACCGAATAAAACATCTTTTTGGCAAATATGTTTCAAAAAATGTTGTTGAACACATGTTACAGGATCCTGAAAAATATGCAAAATTTAATGCAGAGCGCAAAAGAATTACAATTTTATTTGGAGATATAAGGGGATTCACAAAAATGTCTTCAGGTATGGAACCTGAAGAAGTAGTTGAACAGCTGAATTTGTATCTTGAAGATATGACAAAAATTATTTTTAAATATGGCGGAACATTAGACAAGTATGTGGGAGATGAAGTAATGGCTGTTTTTAATTCTCCTACAGATGTACCTGGACACGAGCAGAAAGCATTTGATTGTGCAAAGGAAATGCAAAAGCACATAATTGAGATGAACAAGAAAACAGGAAGAGAATTATATTACGGGATTGGTATAAATACAGGATATGCTGTTGTTGGCTCATTTGGATCCAGTGCACGTCTGGAGTTTGGAGTATTGGGAGATACGATTAATGTTGGCGCAAGATTCTGCGGCGCTGCCAAACCAAAAAATATAGTAATTGGGCAAGCAACCTATGATGGACTTCAAATGAAGGATAAGATGGAATGTACTCAGGAGGAATTTGAGCTAAAAGGAAAGGGAAAAGTAAAGGCATATGTTTTTGAGTATAAGTAATTCTTTAAATATTTTTTGTTTCTTTAATATATAATTTATATTTTAAGTATTTCAGGTAATAGGCTAATTATTTTGTTTTTTGAGAGTGATTTTATGCAGTGCGATATTTGTGGAAGACAAGTGAGAGCTTATTTAACAAATATGGAGGGTGCTACATTATATGTTTGTGATGAGTGCAATCCTTCAAAAGAGGGCCGCGTAAAAAGAGAATTTAAAGATTTTAGAAAATTTGATAAAAAACCTGTTGATAAATCTCAGACATCTTTGCCGCGATTAATTGACAGACTTAACCAAAAGCAAAAGTTTTTTAATAAGAGACCGAAAACCTTTGCTCCAAGAAGATATTCTGGATTTCAGGCAGATGATTATGATTTGATTGATAACTATGGCGAGGTTTTAAGAAAAGCTCGTGAAGAAAAAGGAATTAAGTTAGAAGACTTTGCAAAACAAATTAAAGAGCAGGCATCTTTCTTGTTAAAAATAGAGCAAGGAAAATTAAAGCCAAATGACAGAATCATTCTAAAAGTTCATGATGTGTTGAACATTAACTTAGCAAAAACAGTTGAAGAAGAACCAAATGAAGCAGGTTCAGAATCCTCTCAGGAAAAAGAAGAAGCAAAACAAGTTGAGCCATTTACTGAGATAAGTGTCAACAATAAGAGAAAAATTGTTTTATAACTGGAATGTGATTAAATGGATTTATTGGGATGGATCTTATTATTTCTTGCATTTTTTGTATTTACTTACCTGATGAAATGGTTGTTTGATGCAAAAATATTTCTTATTTTCTCTATGATAAGAAGTGAAAAGCTTGCAAAACTTTTGGACTATTTTAAAAACAAAAAATTCTGGACGTTTATTGGAAAAACAGGAATCTTTTTAGGATTTGGATTTTTAGGTCTTTATTATTGGTACAGATTTGACAAAAGGCGCTGGAAAAAAATTATTTTATGGCAAGTTTTAATATTGATTATCTCTGTTCCTTTGATTTTGTTGTTAAGTACAAGTTTGGGTTTAATTAATGCAATTATTGCATTTGTTGTTTTTAACTTATTTGGGTTGGCTGGATTTTCATTCTACATATTAGGATTTTACACAATTAAAATAATAATTAATTATATTGTTGGTAAGGCTTCTTGCCCTGGTGTTGCGCCTGTTGTTCCAGGAGTTAAGATTCCTGGTGTACCTTTGTACATTCCTGCAATAGAAGGTTGGCTATCTATCTTGATAATTCTTGTTTTGCATGAAGCGGCACACGGAATACTTTCTAGAGTAATTAAAGTTAAAGTGAAATCATTTGGACTCTTGCTTATTGGATTTTTGCCAATAGGGGCATTTACTGAGCCTGATGAAAAAGAATTAGAATCCAGTAAAGGAAAAGATCAATTATTAGTTTATTCTTCTGGACCTATGATAAACTTTTATCTTGCAATTCTAATTTTTATTTTAGCTGCCGGTTTTGCATTTGTAACGTTTGGCTATACACAAGGAGTGCATAATAGTATTGTTGATGGTGTTTTTATTGTAGGATTTTCAGAATATACTGGCTTGTGTAATGATGGTGTTAAATCTGTTAATTATAATATGAATGACGCAAACGCAAAGATTGTTGTAGTTGACGGCACAGAAATCAAAGATATGAATGCATTTACCTATTCACAAACATTAGCAAAGAAAAATAAACAAGAGTATTCTACTTTCACTTTACAGAAAGACGGCAATACTTATGACGAAAACATATACTATAATTCAGATGGTAAAATTGGAGTTCAGGTAATTGAAAAAACAAAAGATGGTGCTGTGATTCCTTTTGGATATAAGATAATTGATTTTTTCATGACTTTATTTTACTGGCTTGCTTTATTAAGTTTAATGGTTGCGATATTTAACTTCTTGCCTTCTGAACCCTTTGATGGCGGAAAGATGGCAAAGATCATTTTATCTGAATTTATTTTCAAAGAATTTCCAAGAAGAAAACAATATAGATTGATAGGCATAATATTTGGGATCTTGATTCTGATTATGTTCTTAGTTAATTTATTACCTTTGTTTTTCTAATTCTTTGGATTATTTCATGAGAAATCTTCCATTATTCCTCTTTGTTTTAATCTTTCCATTAATTCTTTGTTCTTTGGAACTTTTCCACTAGCTGTTGAAGGTCTGATTTTTGCAGTTGAAATAAATCCGCCGTTTTCAGATTTTTCTTCATCTTCGCTTTTTGGTTTGAAACCTTCCGGGTCGTTGATGTCGCGTGGCATTTGACTTGGTGAAATCCATTTTGTTCCTTTAATATATGACTTTGCTTTAACATTAATTACTTCCATGTCTCCTTCTAATGGAGTTCCTCTCCAGTCACACTTAGGGCAGGAATAACTACCATCTGTTTCCTTCTTTATACTCAAATTAGCACAAAAACTACAATATTTCCAGCGCATATCAACACATCCTATATTAAACTTATTTTTCAAAAATGGTTTGCCGAAGCTTGTGTTTTAATCTTTGTGTCTCTAGACAAACGATTATAACAAACTCCAGAGGTTTTAGTTAAGCGACATAAAATCTTCCGGAGTTCTCAAAACTTCTTTAAAAAGATAGATATTGGGAAAGATTTAAATAGGTTTTTCTGAAATATTGAAAAAAAGATATAAACATAATGGTATGAAATGTATATTGTTATATAAAAATAACTGTTATAAAAAAAGTAATTATGGGAGAAAATCCTTAGTCTGGATTTTTCGAGGAACATATTCTTCTGTTATGAATCTGATTCGTTTTCTGTTTAATGCTTCCAATTCTAATTTGTAGTTGCGCTCTTTCATTAAGTGTAGTTCTTCTTGCCACTCTTTCTTTTTGAACCAAGGATATTCTTTCATTTCTTTTATTCTCTTCAAATCTTGCATATCAAGCTTGATTGTAACTTCATTTGGGATTTTGAATTTGTCTACATCTGAGATTGTCAATCCTAGATATTTTGTATCTGGAGTTGCTAATTTTTCTTCACTGTAACTTAAGCTGATTGAACCTTGCTTAATTACAGAGTAGATGTAGAATCCCCAAGGATCTGCATCCATTAACGCATATACTGGTAAATTGTATTCTTTATTGAGACGTTGAATTAATCTACGTTCGGCACGAGCAGCTTGTCCTTTTCCTGTAATTATTATACATTTATTCTTGTCCCAGAATCTATCTTCATTAAAACGCTTCCAAACTGCATCTTTTTCAATTACTAAAACATATTCTGCATGCATATCTTTTATCTCAACAACTTCAGGCTCGACATTTGATGGAACTCCCCAACCTCCAGAACCCATTCTTGCTAGATCAATGACATCTTTTCCGTCTTTTACAACCATATTCCCTGCTATTACTCCTTTAGTAGATGCAGTCAAACTCAGTTCTTCACGCAAAAGATTTAATGATGCTTCTATATCTTCAATTAAAGGGTCAGATTCTGATTGCTCTTCAAACATGTTTTCTTTTGTTCCTTTTATGGTGTGTTTTAATGCATAATAAAGATCACGGATTGATATTGTTGCATTTTCTTTTTTTATTTTCTTAATTTCGGCAGCAATTGCAACAGTTTGCATAAATTTTCGTGCGTGTCCGATATTCAAAAATTCGCGTCTTGAAGTTTTATCTCCCATCTTTATTGTTTTTGATTTCTTATCAAAATAAACATTTGACAAACTACGTACAGGCAAGTCATAAAAAGGTTCTTCATTTTTATTTATCAAGTCAACAATTTCTTTTCCCATTTTTTCTAATCTTTCTGTGGTCTTGTTGCTATTTGTGTTATTCGTCATTTTTGTCACCATTGCTATTCTTGAAGAATGTAGTTAAATTTTTCTCCGTTATTTTTTCTTTCTTTTCTTCTTTGTTTTCATCTTCTATTCCTGCTTTCTTTTTCTCTGCTTTCATTTTTTCTTCCAAATCCTCAATTGATAACTTGTTTGTAATTATCTTCTCAAGTTTTGCATTAATATCTTCTTTTTTTGTTCCTGTAAGGAATCCAAGAGCATCAGCGATTTCCTCTCCATATCTATAAAACACTTTTTGTTTCTCCATTTTAGTTTGCAATTGGTGTTTACGTGAAATATGTACAGAAATGTTACGTGCAGCTTGCATTAATGCTTGTCTTATCTCATCTACTATTTCTTCTTCTTCTGCAACGGCCTGTTTTCCTGCGCTTGTGTATGGTATATGTACAGATGAAATATTAACTACTATTGTAAGTGCAATATTATCAAGATCTTTTATATTATAACGTTTCCAGTCAATGCTTTGCACAGCTTTTGTTAATGCACAACTTCCTGCATCAAAAAGCAGAGGGGCACGATTTGCGAATCTCATTATTTCTAATTTTTGAGATTCTTCGTCTGTTTTTAATGTTCTTCCTGCATCTCCACCATATGCAATTGCGCATTCAATCTGGAATGGATAACCGCCATGGTAGACTGTAGGTCTTCTTGTAACTACAGAAAGAGACTCTGGTTTTAGAACATTTACAATAGATTTCTTCAAATACTCTTCTTCAATTGGAATTAATGCGTCAGTACGTGGAGCGATTGTTTTTACTTTTTGGATTGCTTTAACAATTTTCTCTGCACTTTGCCAATCCATTTGTCTAATTGTTAATTCTTTTAATTTGAAATCTTTTATTTCATCTGCTAAATCATCAACTACTTTTTCTCCAACTCTATCATAACATTCTTTCATGAATGCTGTAACGATTTTGTTTCCTGATGATTTTGCATTCTGCAAAAATTCATCAACAGTTGCGCTCTTAATGTGTGGTCTTATTTCAAGCGGAGTTTTTGGCATCTGTTTTATTGCTCTTTCAAAAACAGTCGTTTTTCCATTTGGCTCTTGGAATTTTAGAGTAACATGTGGATTTGCAATTGCTAATCTGCGTATGTATTCAAATGGACCTTGAGGACCATCTTTGTACACAACATCTTTGTATTGTGCTTTAATTGCAACTCCTTTGAAATCTGTATCTATTACCTTCTTTGAGTATATTTTGGGCTCATTTTTTGCAGTATCTATTGTGAGTTCTAAATAGGTTGGTTTTCCTTGACCTGTTCCTGAAATTATTTTTACTGGCTGGCCTGTTGTCATCTGGCTAAACAAAATACATCCGCTGGCTCCAATTCCTTGTTGACCTCTTGTTTGGATAAGTCTGTGGAATTTAGTTCCTGCTAACAATTTACCTAATGCTTTTCCAATTTTATCTTCTGGAATTCCTGGACCATTATCAACCACATGCACTTCATAATATTCTGAACCTAATTCAATTATCTTGATTTCAATTTCTGGTAAAATATGCGCCTCTTCACAGGCATCAATTGAATTTGTAGCAAACTCATGAATGATTGTTGTTAAGCTCCTTACTTTACCAAAAAGTCCTAACATCTGTCTATTCTTTTTGAAAAATTCTGCAACAGAATGTTCTTTGAAGTTGTTGAAAATTTCTGCTGATGATGGCATATTTACCAACCTTCGCCAGTATCATCATTTAATCTGTTTTCTTTTATCTTTGTCACTTTCTTTTGGATCTGTTTTTTTATTGCAGAGATGTTTGCACCTTTCAAAATTGTTTCTATTGCATCTTTTGCGTATTCTATTTTGGGGCTGGTTCCGATAATTGAGATTGTTTTGCCTTGAACAGCAATATTACAGTCAAATGCGTCTTCTATAAATTCTCTTATGCTTCCTTTTGTTCCTATTACGCGTGCTCTTTTTATTTCCATTGCTTTGTCAGATACAATTCCATAATCGCGCAATTCTATCACATCAAGATAATATTCCTGCTCTAACAGAAGTTTTGCGTGTGTTGGTGAAAATCCGCGGCCTATTGCTTTAATTACATGCTCTGTTCTATAAAATGTGAAGGCATCTGATTTATTTCTTAAAATTGTGACGTCTCCGGATTCCGAATCTATTTTGAGTTTGGTTTTAGTTAATTCTTCAATCTCGTTTTTATTCTGTCCGTATTTTCCTATTAATGCGCCAACCCTTATTTTAGGTACTTTTACATATATTTCCTGTTCCTTATAATTAGAATTTTGCATAACTTCACCTATTTTTTCTTTAATATATTTGTCTTACAGTATGTGTATCTTATTGCTCTTAATCATCTGTTTTAAATCCTCTTCTGTAAGATTAAAGTCGTATTTATTAAAAAACTTTGCTATATTTTTTATATCTCTGTTGTAGAATTCGCGGCTGTGCTGATGTGTTAGGGGGACTGCTTGGCCCATATCAATAAAATACAGCTTTTTGTTAAAATAAATCATATTCCATTCAGAAAGATCTGCGTGTACTAGCTTTGCTTTGTATGTTAGATTATGCAGATTGTGAATAGTTTGTTTGAAAATATCTTTTATGTGTTTTTGGATTGAGAGATTGTCTTCTTTTAAGACCGGATGAGCTTCTTCTTTTCCCAAAAACTCCATAACAAGTACATTTTTTAGATAAGTAATAGGAAAAGGTACATTAACTCCAGCATCTTTTGCTGTTTTAAGATTCTTGAATTCTTTTTTTGCCCATTCATAAACTAAGTTCATTTTGTTCTTTTTAATTCCTTTGAAACGAAAATCATTTTCTATGTATTTTGACATTTTGTCAAATGAAGATGTTTCAATCCTATATATCTTGACTGCACATTTTTCCGAATCTTTATAACCCTTGAAAATGTTTCCTTCTTTTCCTGTTGCAATCAGCCGTTCTATTTTATTGAATGCATGTCTGTTTGTTAAGGTCTTTAATACAGTTATTGTTTTGGTGTCAAATACTTCTGCATATATCTTTTTTAGGTCTCGATTCTTTATTTTTGTTTCTTGGACTATTAAGTCAAGGTCATTTCTGAATGAATCTGTAATAAAGGGGGAGATTGAGTTTATAGGTATCACCTTAAGTTCTGCTTGTTTTTTTTACAAAAAGAAAAACTTTCTCGTCAGGATTTGTTAACTCAACGAATATTCTGTTTGTAATACTTTTCTTTACATTAAGTTCTGTCCTTTTTTCCACGTCATCCAAACATGTAAACTGCTTTTTTTCTCTCTCTGTTAAAATCTTATTTAGATTTTTCTCACCAATATTTGACAACAGCTGGAGCTGGTGTCTGTTTATACTTTGTGGCTTTGAATTATTAATAAAATCTGTAAAGAAACTGTCATTCTCTGTTACTATCTTGTTAAGATATGATAAGAAATCTTCTTCATCTATATTTTTTAGCTCTGTATGAGTGACTCTTCTTCTTATGCTGTATACTTTTTCTCTTCTATCTTTTCCAATATATAATTTTTCTCCGGGCTCTGTTGACGTGCCTTTACGCAGAATAACTTCAAGAGGAGTTAAATATTTTGATCCTATTACTATGGCATTATCACCCTTAATTGAAATTACATGTGCATATTCATCAAACATAGTCCACCTATTTATTTAATATTTTTAATATTTTATCGATGTCGTCTTCTTTTACTTCTGCTCTTTTGAAAAGTATTGATTTCACAAGATCTTGTGTCTGTGGTTTAATATTTATTAACTCCACAATCACTTTTTCAGGGATCTTAAACTCATGTAATGCTTTTTTCATTTCTTTTGCTTCTTTTTCAGTAACTTTTGAAAATTTCGTTGTGTGTTTTAAACTCTGTTCTAATTCATAACCTATTGCTTTTTCTTTCTTTTTGTATTGTTCTTCAAATTCAGAAAGATATCTTTTTGCTTCTGCATTTGTTATTGGTTTTTCATTTAATATACTTTTTCCAATCATATTAGCACCTCATTCTTTTTTAGTTTTTGTTTCTTTCTTCTTCTCAGACAATAATTTCAGATGTGCTACACCAATTTTTTGTCTTTTCTTCATATCTGGAACATAAACAAGGTATGTTGTCTTTCCTGCTTTTTTTTCTACTACACCAACATGCCCTGCAAATCTTCTAAAAGGCAAGCCACTATGATAACGCCCGTTAGGTTTGATCATTACTTTGTCATTTACATTAAGTTCCAGTAAAAGCTTCTCTAAACTTAATTTTTCTCCTCTGAAAGAGTATCTTGTGTTTGCTCTCTTTCCCATTGGTTTCTTATTTGCCATTTATTATCACTCCGTACAAAAATAAAAAGTAGTATATTATAATATATAAAGTTATATTTATAAATCTAATATCTCATACAAAAAGATTTAAAGAGCTTATTCTCAATTGATTATTCTACATAAGTGTTGTGCAATTTTTGATTCTAAATAGTTGCAGTAATCTTGACATTCATTTTTGCATGTTTTGTCGGTTTCTTCAATTTTTGGGTTACATTTGTTTTCATTTTTTAATACAAAAAACAGGCTCTGTTTCTCGCGCTCTGTTCCTAAATCACCAATATAATCTGGGGGCATAATTTTTGGAAATATAAATGCAACATAGTTTTCATCAAGTTTCTTTAAAAAGTCTACTTCTGTTTCTGGTAAAGGTCTTGCATGAAATCCATAATAATTTGGAACAATCCAATAATTTGATATAATGGCACATTCTGTGTATTCTTCAAAGTCTTTAATGTACAAATCAAGATATCTAAATGTACTTTGTTCTCCATATTGTTTTATTTCGTACACACACACAAATGCTGAAAGTGTAAACAAAATAAGAAGCAGAAGTTTTAATCTTAATTTGATCTCTTTGTTAAAATTTTGTAAAAGTATTGATGACGTTGTTGCAAAAAATAATGTGGTTGGTAATAACAATCTGTATGATGCCACACTATATGTTATATAAGTGTAGAATGAAATGCAAAAAATACTAACAGTTGCAATTAATGCAATTATTTGCTCTTGTGTTAATTTTATTTTCTCCTGTAATTGTTTTCTCCGAATGTATATTATAATTACTGAAAAAAATAATACGCCAAACAGTATTGCAACATAATTAAAGTTAAATATTATTTCAGACAAGTTGAAATTGATGAACTTGTTTCTGAAAACATAATTTTCTGCATAATTCTGGAGTATACTTGCAAAATAATTTCCATATTTTATTTTGTTATAAATAAACCAAGGCAAACTTATTAAAAAAAAGCCAAGAATATTTCTTAGAAGATCTTTTGGTTTTGGTCGTAATAACAATAATAAAAGGTAAGCATATGCATTAAATCTTAAGAGAGTTGTTAAACCTATAAATATTCCGGCCTGTTTATTTAATATTAACATACAAATTGCAATAATTAGCAGGAATATTGTCAAAAGATCTGGACCCGCTCTGAATCCAAAGTTAAGTATAGCTATGTTGAATATCAGTAAAAGCATTATAATGTAGTCTGCGTTTATTAGATCTGCAAACTTTTTTATTGTTACAAATCCCAATACTAAAGAAAAGAACATAAATGCAAAAAATGCAAATTTGGCGCTTATTATTGCAAATGGAACCATAAAAAGCGCAATTAGGGGTGGTCTCATTTCAAATAAATTTCCGTGTCCTAAGTGATATTTTGCCATCCCCATATAAACAAGATTGTCCCATTGGAAATAAACAATACTGATATAGGAGAAACAAATTAGAGAAAGCAGAAAGATGTAAATAAGATATTTTCGTTCTTCATTTAAATAGGTATGTATGGTATTTATAAAAGGCATAAAATATTAAATATTATATACATATATAAATATAATCTTTTATATATTATAAACGAGCTGAAGAGATATGTTTGTTGATTTATTATTTATATTCTTGATTATGATATTCTTTTTGATTGGCAACATACTTTTAGTTTCTTACTTTTTTAACTATAGGCGCAAAGATCCTAAACCAATTAGTTATCCATCAGTATCTGTTGTTATTCCTGTTTGGAATGAAAATAGAACTATTGCAGAAACTATGGAATCAATAGTTAAGATGAAGAATAGTTATAAAGGAGAATTTGAGATAATTATTGTTGATAATAACTCAACAGATGATGGTCCAAAAATAGTGCAACAATATGCAAAGAAATATAATTATATCAAATTGATTTATGAAAAAGATAAGCAAGGAAAAAGTTTTGCAATAAATAAAGGAATTAATGCCGCAAAAAATGAATTAATAGTTACAATTGATGCAGATTCTTTTCCATATAAGGATTCTTTAGAATATATTGTTGGTTATTTTGATGATGCAAAAACAGGTGCAGTTGTTACAAAACTAAGAGTAAAAGATCCAAAACACATTATTGAAAAATTTCAAAACATAGAATATTTTTATTCAAATTTTTATATTCTTGCATTAGATTATCTTGAGTCTGTATTTGTTGCGAGGGGGCCATTAAGTGTTTTCAGAAGGGCTGTGCTTAAACAAATTGGTGGATTTATAGATGCTAAGGTTACTCCAACAGAAGATATGGAAATTACATTCAGAGTAAGAAAAGCAGGTTATAATATCAGAGTGTCAAAAGAAGCATTTGTAGAAACAAAAGTAATGCCTACAGTAAAAGCACTGTACAAACAAAGAATGAGGTGGAACACAGGAACTATAAAGACATTCTTTTTGCACAGAGATGTTTTGTTTAATCCAGTATATAATTTCTTTGGATTGTGGGTTGGACCAACAGTTGCTTTCAGTTATATTTTGCTTTTTATTGTTATTTATTATTTGATCCGCGAATTGTTGAACAATATTGATTTGGTGCAAAAAGCAGTCTGGAATATAACACATCATATTCCTTTAGACTTTAGCTGGATTCCTTTTGTTTATCATAATATAGGATATTATATTCCATATTATACTTTCTTTTTGATATTCTCATTTTCCTTGCTTATTGGGGTTTATTATATTGCATTCTTAGAGAGTAATGTGAGTATCAGAAGTAGTTTTATGATATTTATGGCTTATGTATTTATATATTATTTGTTTTTATTATCCTGTAATTTAATAGCAATATGGAAATTGATTATAAATAAAGATGTGCCTTGGAGATGAAAATATGCAGAATAGATCGACAGTTATATTGATAGGATTTGCAATTACATTTGCAATTATGTTTTTTGGATTATTGTTTGGTATTTTGATTTATAATTATCAGACATACAATGTTAATTCAGAAATAACTGATCTGAAAATACGAAGTCAGGAAATTCAGTTTTTTGCAACTTATCTTCAGACAAACTTAGATGAAAACAATTGTGATAAATTTGATTCTGGTTTGCAGGATTTTTCAGTATATCTTAATGATTATGGCAGAAGACTTTCAACTTATTATGAAAATCAGAGAGATTTAGATATTGTCAAAGAAATACAAAAGGATGCAATATTAGGATATCTGAATTTATTACTTTCATTGAATGAATATAACACCATTTGTGTAAATAACAAGAAGAATTATATTCTATATATGTATCCTTATGATTGTACAACATGTGATGGAATTGTAAGAGAAATCAGAAAACAGACTTCTGAAAAGAAAGGCATATTCGATATAAGTATACCTGCAGATGTAGGACTTGAGAGTGTTGATTTTATAAGAGAATATTACAATATTACAACTGTGCCTGGTATTGTTGTAAACGGCAACACAATTTTAGGTTCAGAATCTTATAATGAGATTGAAAAAAATTTATATTCTGTTGATGAGAATCTTACAAATGATGTTATTATAGAAGACACATAATTGTGATTTTATGAATAAATTTAAGTTTGTGTTCATGTATTCACAAGAACATCAAACAGATCCTTAAAATAGTGATTTTATGAAAGTTTTTGAGTTATTAGTGGTGATGGCTGTTGTTGCAGTCTTTATTTTTATTATGTTAGAACTTTTTGTATTTCCTTATCAAAATCCTTATGATGAGTTTGCTTCTACTGCTCTAAATGCAATATCAGATCCAGGTCGCGCGCAAACTCTGAAATTTTCTTTTTCTAAGGGTTTTGTTTTTAATAATCTTACTTTATCAAGTCATTCTGTTCTTAAGAAATATCCAGAGATCTTGTTTTCATTTAAAGTTGCTGATTCCCTGCAAGATAAATTTGAAATAAAGTACAATGTTGATGCAGAAAATAACTATATTATAAATGCAAAAATAAAATCATCTATTTACAAGCAAAATGCAACAATTATTTGTCACCCGTATATTGCATTTGTTAACAGCACAAAAACAACAAGTGATGATTTTACAACAAATCTTGCATTAGAAAGATATATTTTCTTTTGTGAAATTATCTTTGGAAGGGCTTCTGATAAAGATATTGTTGCACATGTCAGCAATAAAGTCAGATCTGCAGATCTTGGCAATTATGATAAAATCATAACAATAGATTCGTTGCCAGCAGGGATTACTGAAGACAATTTGATTTTGAGGACATTTGTTTTAGAATATACATATGATATAGATAATCTTACAGAACAGATTTATTTTATCAGACCAAATAACTTTGGCACAAAATTAAAGTACAGCGATGTTTCTTCAATTAATAATGGTGTTGGCCATGTTACAGTTCCATTTGAGTTTACTGGACATTATCTGATACTGTATGAATTGATGTCGCGTAATATCTTGTCAGATTGGGTACAGAATGATATTGTAATAGGTCCTGCATTTTATGATTTTGAATACATAGATGTAAATAAAACATATACAGATTATTTGCAAGAATGTAAAACAATAAAAAAAGAAATAGGGTACAAAGATCTACAAAATAACAGGTGTGTTTATTATTATGGCTGTGAAGAATGTGCATTGCCTTCATTGTGTGCTGATGTCTGGCAGTCAAAAGAAGAATCTGTTTTACAAGATACAAAAGAGCATGCAATAGGTTATGGTGCAATTGAAGAATGTAATTAAAACCATACACAAAGTGCGGTGTGAGGTCTCAAATAAGTGGTTGATTTAATGAGAGTTAGCAAGATAATCCAAAATATAATTCTGATTGTAATTGTTGTTTTGATAACATATGTGCTTATTGACAGAAACTTTGATAATCAAACAAATCAGTCTGCTGTAATTACTAAAGAAGAATCTGTTTTAGAAACAGATTTTAATATACTTGTTTATTTTTGTCCTGAAGATGATTGTGAATTTAATTTGAAATATTATATGAATCAATCATCATACACAAAGTGTGCAGTATATAATGTTGATCTCTTATGGATTTATGAGACTATGAAAGATACAAACACATTTTTTATTTTAGATGATGTTCAATACAAAAACTATTATGATGACGCAAATGCCGAGATAAAATCTATGTTAGATTCATTAGAATCTGAGGGAAAACTGAAAACAGATGTAAAAGAGGAAGAGTATATGCACAACAAATTCTGCGTTTTTGACATTTCTGGAGTAAAATATGTTTGGGTCGGCTCAGCAAATTTTACTTTAAATGATTTCAATTATAATAATAACAATTTTGTTATAATTAATGGCAATGTAATTGCAGAACTTGCAGAAAACGAGTTTGATGAAATGTTTTCTGGCACTTTCAATGGTGGTCTAACAGTCCCGACACAATACTCTTATCCTAAGGCTTATTTTTGTCCTGAAGATAACTGTGTTTCTCACTATTTAGAGATCTTAGACAAGGCAGAGAAAAATGTTTGGTGTATGTTTTTTGATTTGACTTATGATGAAATTGGTGATAAGTTTGTTGAATTAAAGAAAAAAGGAATTGATGTGAGAGTTATTTTTGAAACAAGACAAGCAGGTAGTCAATACAATGAATTTGAAAAAATGCAAATCGAAGGAGTAGCTGTAATTAAAGATAAGAATCCAAAAACAATGCATAACAAATTCTGTATTGTTGATGATTCTTATGTAATAACTGGTTCAATGAATCCTTCTCAACATTCACAAATAGCAAATGATGAATCTATAATTATTATAAATAACAAAGATTTAACTAATAATTATTTAAATTATTTTAAGAAATATTGGGCAATGTGGTCATAATATTCAAAAACATTTATAAAATCTTTCATTTCTAATATAGAAGGGTCAAAATGAATGTAATCACAATGCATGATTTTGATCGAAAATTTATAGAAACTATTTTAAGTCTTGCAGAAGAGAAAGATAACTCAACAGAAAATAATCCTATTTTTTCAAATAAAGTTTTAGCAACTCTATTTTTCGAGCCATCTACACGAACCAAACTTTCATTTCAAACAGCAGCATCTCGCTTAGGAATGCAATATATAGATTTTCTTACAGAAATGAGCTCACTTAAGAAAGGCGAATCATTTACTGACACAATTAAAGTTGTTGCAGGATATGCAGATGTTTTGGTAATAAGACATCCTAATGAGGGCGCAGCAAAATTAGCTTCTGTTATTTGCAATAAACCTATTATTAATGCTGGAGATGGTTCAAATCAGCATCCAACCCAGACTTTTTTAGATTTATATACAATAAAAAAATCACAAGGAAGATTGAATGATTTATATATTGCAATGTCAGGAGATTTGAAATATGGAAGAACAGTTCATTCATTAGCAACAGCATTAGCATATTTTGGTGCAAGACTTTATTTTATTGCTCCTGAGCATCTACAAATGCCAAAAGAAATCTTAGATTACTTAGACAAAAAAGGAATTAAGTATAGTTTGCACAACAGGATTGAAGATGTAATTGATAAAGTAGATATTTTATATTGTACAAGAATTCAGAAAGAGAGGTTTGTAGATATACAAGATTTTGTCAAAATAAAAGACATTTTCGTTCTAAAACCAGAAATGTTAAAGAATGTTAAACCCAATTTAAGAATAATGCATCCTTTACCACGGATAAATGAAATTACAACAGATGTTGACAAAACAGAATATGCACAATATTTTGAGCAGGCACATAATGGAGTTCCTGTTAGAATGGCTTTGCTAGAATATGTTATGACTCATTAGGAAAGTGATTTGTATGTTTGTTGATGAAATAAAAACAGGAACAGTAATAGATCATATTACTGCAGGAAAAGGAAAGAAAGTTTATGATATTTTAGGAATTGGCGAGAATTATCCTTACAAGGTTGCTTTGGTTATGAATGTTCCATCAAAAACCCGCGAGAAGAAAGATATATTGAAGATAGAAGATGTATTTTTGTCTGATGTTCAAATCAATCTGATTTCATTAGTTGCAAAAGATGCAACAATTAATATAATTGAAGATTCGCAAGTAAAGGAAAAGAAAAAGGCAATACTTCCAAATAAAATTGTAGGGGTAGGTAAGTGTGCAAATGTAAATTGCATAACAAATTTTGAGTCTGCAGCAGAAAATCACTTTGATAAAGAAAGTTCTAAATATAAATGTTTATATTGTGAGAGGTTATTTAGCCCAGAGGATTTAGTAAAGTGATACTATGTTTAAGCCATCTAAATTATATTTCACAACAGCTGGCTTTCCTACAATAACAAAAGGAAATCTGTTTGCTGCAATTGATGATGTTATAAGCTTGAATTTGGATGGCATGGAGCTAGAATTTGTTCAAAGTACTTGGCTAAAGCAAAATAATGCAATTGAGCTTAAGAGAGTTTCAGAAAGAAATGATTTATTATTAACAGCACATGGTTCTTATTTTGTTAATCTATCTGCTGAAGAACGTCAAAAAGTTTTTATGTCAAAAAAAAGAATTTTAGACGCTGCTGAGGTTTCTGCATTAGCTGGATGTTATTCATTAACATTTCATGCAGCATATTATCAAAAACTAACAAAAGAATCCACTTATTGTATGGTAAAAACAGAAATGAAAGAAATTCTCAAAGCATTAAAAGATAACGGAATTGAAATATGGATTAGGCCTGAGTTAACAGGAAAATCAACTCAGTTTGGAGATTTGGATGAATTAATTAAATTAAGTCAAGACCTGGAAAATGTTTTGCCTTGTATTGATTTTTCACACCTGCATGCACGTTATAATGGAAAGTTTAATACTAAAAAAGAATGGGAAGATGTTTTCAATAAAATAGAAAAAGGATTAGGAAGAATAGCATTAGATAATATGCATATACATTTATCAGGAATTAATTATACAGAGAAAGGTGAAAGAAATCATCTTATCTTAGAAGAATCAGATTTGCATTGGAAAGAACTTTTAGATGTTTTCAGAGAATACAAAATAAAAGGTTGTATAGTCTCTGAGTCTCCAAATATTGAAAAAGATGCTTTGCTTATGAAGAAATATTATTATAACTGAGAAGTGTTTTTATGACATATAAAACTGTTTTTGGGAATGGTAATGAATTAGTTTTAGCTACTTGTTCAAACAAGTGTGTTCCCAATGTTAATGTAGTTATTTCTTTAGGTTTTGATAAAAGCAAACTTTTAATTGCAGATTGTCAGATGAAAACGACTTTGAAGAATCTGAAAGAAACAAAAAAGATATGTGTGTTTGCAAAGAAAGAAAAAGAATATTATAGAATGTTAGAAGATGTAGAGTTATTTACAAAAGGCTCAAACTTTAAGAAATGTGTTGCGATTGTAAAATCACAAGATGCAACCCTTAAAGTTAAACATGCAATTCTAATTACACCAAAACAAATTTACAATTTAGAAAATCAGAAAAATAGTTTAAATAAAATAGAATCTATCTTGTAGATAATTCTTGCAGTTTTAATCTCATTATTATCCTACCAACATTTGCGAATCTTTTTTGTAATTTAATTCGTTTCTTATTTATTTCAGTCATTTCTTGTTTAGTCTGGCCACGTGGAGACATATATAAATATTTTTCCTTATCTGTAATTGCATTTCTTTGTCTTACAATTCCTTTTTCAATCAGATCAGGGGTAACCATTCCCTTAATCTTTATAGGATGACGTCCAGGTACATTAATGTATGTGGGAGCTAGTTTGTCATAATCTTCCATTTTATCATGTATACTTTCTCTATCTTCAGGATACATCTTAGGTAATTTCTTTCCCCAGATTCTTTCGAGTGCAGTAATAATTGTGTTGTAGGTTGTGCCACTCTCGAAATAATCTATTACAAAATAATTTTCAAAATTTTCGTGTCCTTCAAATATCTTTCTAAATTGAGTTTCAATATCTGAATAATTTTGTTGTGTAATCTTTGTTTTATCTAAATATTTTTGAAGTTCTTTTTGTCTTATAGTGATCGTATTTTTATTTGTATTTATTGCAGCCAGTTTAAGATTGTGCCCCAATCTATTTGCTTTCATCTCTGCAAGCATACCTTGTACTAAAAAAAAAGTGAATAACATACCTCTAAGTGGAAAAATAACAATAGTCTTTTTTCCAGACTTAGCCAGCTCAATTAGTCTTTCTGAAAGTTTTACTCTTCCTTCCAAATCTGAATCTACTTCTCTAATAATTCTTTCAAGAAATGACTCTTCTATTTTATCCGATTCAAGAATTTTTTCTGAGATCGTTTTTTCTAAAATTCTTTCAGCCTTCTCAACAGTTAAGGTTTTTTTATCCATGCGCCGGAGTTTTAGAGTCATAAAACAAATAAATATAATGAATTTAAAAACCAGATTGTTTGTGTGTTAAACTAAGAAAATAGAAAAAAAGATTTTAGCTGTATCTGTATGCATATGAAATAGTTGCTAATGGTTTAGGATAATTATTTCCATAATAACCATATCCATAAGACACAATTGGCTGAGCAACAACTACTGGTGCGGTTTGCATCCAATAACCAGTTCTTGGAATATATGTTCCAACTGTTGTATATGAAACTAGAGGATAAACAGGTGCATAATATCCATAATAGTCATTGTTTTGTACTGTATAAACTGTTGTTGGGTTCTGAACAACGTATTGGTTCCCAGTACCCCAACCTACATAAAAATATTCGCCACTAATTGCACTCATTCCAAATATTACAAATGCTAATCCTAAAACAACATAAATTAAATGACTAAATTTAAACATCTTTTAATCCCTCCAAATACGTTTTCACGATTTGAGTAATATAATAATGGAATCAAAAGGCTTATAAACATACCTGTTACTATTAGAAGTCTGATTTGATATATAAATGAAAAAGAAAGATAAAAGAACGCAAAGACTTACAAAATAATGTAAGTTTTTGGCTTGGAGGCTTTTTGTCTAAAAAGCCTGCTTATTGAGCTCTCTTTCTCATATATCTTCTGTATTTAGATCTTCTTCTCATTTTTTTTAAATGCCATTTCCATCTCTGTTTGGCTTTTGTTTTCTTGAACCTGCTGGTTCTCTTGTGTCTATGTCCCATTTATTCACCTTTTTAACACTTCCCAACCCTCATATAAAGGTGGTACTTCACAAATCTAAAGATTTGCGGTATCCTATGAGATTGCTTCCCAAAGGAATGGTGGATGCAAAAATCCACACACGCTCCTGCCGGGAATTGAACCCAGGTCTCAGGCTTGAAAGGCCCGAATGATAACCACTACACTACAGGAGCCGGAACCGCAGAAGAAATTAATTCTCCCTTAGTTAAGAAGCTTTTGGAAAGCTTCGACAAATTTAACAGGTAGACTTTCTTAAGGTCTACTTTTGACGTTCGTCTTGATCCCTCTTCTGAGTGACATTCTCATTTACACTTGAATGACACATTAAAAGAAAGATATGAATGAAAAAGATTGAGAAAATAAGTAATCTTTTATATATTATTGAGAGCAAGCCTTTAAAAAGATTTCCTTTGATTTTACAATAAACCCTTATATATTGTTAGCTATTTTATATATAGTGATATAAATGACAGAAAAAAATAATGATAATATCATACTTTTTGATATGGACGGAACTCTTTGTGATTATGATAAAGCAATAGTTAGAGATTATAATAAATTAAAATCTCCGGGTGATCCAGAATATGCTCCATTTAAAGAACAAATTGAAAATACATCTTATTTAAAAGATAGAATTAGATTAATAAGAAACCAGCCAGGTTGGTGGGCTAATTTAGAAAAATACAAGCCGGGTTTTGATGTTCTGGAAATAGCAATGGAATTAGGATTTGCAATACATATTTTAACAAAAGGTCCTAAAAGTTCAACAAATGCTTGGGCTGAAAAAGTTGAATGGGTTAGAAAAAATATGCCTGATGCAAAAGATGTTAATATTACAATTAGTGATGACAAAGGTCTATTATATGGAAAAGTTTTAGTTGATGACTGGCCAGAATATGTTGAGAGATGGTTAGAAAATAGACATAGAGGATTAGTAATAATGCCTTTACATCCTTGGAACAGAGATTTTAAACATGAACGTGTAATTCATTATAATGGCAAGAATTTGAATGAAGTTAGAAAAGCATTAGAACTTGCATTCAAAAGAGAAGCAAGTGAAAAAGTTAATTACAAATAGATCATGTATTTAATAAAGATAGCAGTTTTTGGCGCCTAACTTTCCTTCGTATTTTTGGCATTTTGCCAAAAAAGGTGTAGCAAATATATACTTTTCTGCGCCTAACTTTTTATAGTGAGTTGAATGCCTGAGAAACCAAGAGAATTCCATAGACTTAAAGAACATGAAATTCTAAAACAAAGACTTGAGAAAAAACTCAAGGATAGAAATTTGACGGAAGAACAAAAAAGAAAATTATTTGATTTGATAAGATTGAGAAAAGGTTTGTTGAATGAAATCGAGTTTTTAAGAATAAAAGAAAATATCTTGTCGTCAAAGACGAAAATTTTAGTACATCTTACAGATATTAATAATTTGCAATCAATTTTTGAAATGGGACTTAAACATGGAGACTATGAACGTCATGAAATTGGATGGATCGATTTGAGTGGTGGACGCAGTCTAGGCAATGCGCCTAATAATTTTCGTTATTATTTAAGAAGTACAGAGGGTCATGAAGTTGATGTTATAAACGAATTTTTTGATTCTATGAATGGTATAGATCGAAAAGAAGGTTATTTACGTGACAGTCAATTTTTTGAGAGAGAATATTTTGGGCCATTAAGAAAATTAATTCAGCATGAGGGGAATATGCGCGCCAAGATAACAAATATTAGGGGAGAAGAAATAAAGATATTGAGAGAGTATTATTCAAAATACGCTGGTGGGAATAAGGAATTCTTAAATAACAAAGAGGTTGTAAAAAAACTTCATGAAATTATTGGAAGAATTATTGCGAGAGATTCTTATTTCACAGTTCATTATGGAGACTATAAACAATCTGCGATGAATATTGGATTACTTTATCCTGAAGACGCGCACATAAGGAGAGATATGGATGTTTCCATAGTTAATCCCAAAGCGAAACCAATTGGTTTCTTTTGCCCAAATTCTGTAAATGTTCCAGAGCTTCTCTCAATAATGTTTAGAAATGCAAAATCAATTGATGATATTGTGCCTGTTTATGGTAAAGGTGGAGAAGTACTTTGGCCCAAATAGGCGGGATATACATAATTTATAGGGCACACTTTTCTTCACAAACAAGAAATTATGGCTGACGGATACCTCGTTAATAGGTAGTTTTTGGCTGATTTGTTAGACGTATTATAAATATTTCGGCGCCGTGTGTAGTGTATAAACAATATGTTTAAAATGACGTAGTGTATAGCATTTAATAGGTGTATTTATGGTCTTTGTAAGAAAGATAAAAGATTACTACGCGCTGGCTCATACTTACAGAAAAGATGGTAAGGTGTTGCAGGAAACTAAATATGTTGGCAAGAGTTTACCAAATAAAACAAGATTAGAACAATTAAAGAAAGAATTTTTAGCAGAGATTTCTGGTGGTCGTAATAAATATTTGAATGTAGACCAGATTTCAGAAATAGATTCTGTTAAAGAAGAATATGAAAAATCAGTTTCTAAATTGAGCCCGATAGAAAAGAATAAATTAAAAGAAAATTTTATGATACGGTTCACTTATGACAGCAGTAAACTTGCAGGTATTGATATTACATTGAGACAAACTTCTCTTATGCTAAAAGATGGAATTATCCCAAAAGATTTTAACAATATGAAAACAGTTAAAGCATTGGAAGGTCAGGAAAAAGGATTCTTAGCAATTACATCTTATCGTGGTTTGTTAAATAAGAAATTTCTAAAGAAGTTACACAAAATTATTTTGGCAGGCGTTGACAATACAATCTCAGGAAAATTCAGAAGTGATATAAAAAGAGATGTTGAAATTGCAGGCACAATTTATGTACCTCCTAAATGGCGAGAGTTAAATAAACAAATAGATGACTTTTTTAAGTGGTATTCAAATGAAAATAGAAAATTACATCCATTAGAATTGGCTGCATTAGTGCATGTTAAATTGATTTCTATGCAACCATTTGCTGATGGTAATAGCAGGCTTTCAAGATTGTTAATGAACTGGATTCTTTGGAAAAGAAATTATCCAATGATTGATATTCCAGTAACAGATTTAGAACATTATTATAATGTATTAGATTTGTATCAGATGGAACACAAAGAAAAACCGTTTGTAGAATACATTTATAAGAAGTATATAGAGACAAATAAAAAATAATGGTGATAAAATGTCATTTGAAAAAATAATTGAAGATAATGTAATCAAATATAGACACAACTTGAAAGAGAAACAAGAAGCATCAAAAATATTTAAAGTGTGTATGAGCACAGAAGCAAAAAAAGACTTAACAAAAGACATTAAAAAAGGAATGGAAGTAGTAAATAAAATAACAAATGAAATTAATTCTTGGTCTGAAGATAAAATTGAAAATGAATTTAATAAACGTGGATTAGCAGAAGAAAAAGAAAAGAGAAAAAAATCTTTAGTTCTACCAAAAATGGAAAACATTGTAGAAGGAAAAGTAATAACTGCTTATCCTCCTGAGCCGTCTAAATTTCCACATATTGGACACGCATATGCTTGTTTAATTAATTATCTCTTTGCAAAACAACATAATGGCAAATTTATAATTAGATTTGAAGATACAAATCCTGATTTAGCAAAAGAAGAATATTATCTTGCTCAATTGCAAGGATATGAATGGTTAGGAATTAAACCAGATCAAGTTATTTACGCATCAGATTATATGGATTTAATTTACTCAAAAGTTGATAAACTTTTTGAGATGAGAAAAGCATATGTATGTACTTGTGATTCTGAAACAACAAGGAAAAATAGAGAATTAAAGCAAGAATGTAAATGTAGATCAAATTCTGTTGACCACAATATGAAAATGTGGAACAAAATGAAATCAGGAGAATTAAAAAAAGGAGAAGCATCTATCCGTTTAGCAATTGATATGAAAAGTCCACAAGGCGAAATGAGAGATCCAGTTGTTATGCGCGTTAATGAAAACTTACATGCAAGACAAGGAATAAAATACAAAGTTTGGCCTTCTTATATTTTGCAAAATACAGTTTTAGATTGTGAAACAGGAGTAACACACCGTTTTAGATCAAAAGAGTTTGAACCTCTTAAACCAGTACAAAAATTAATAGCTAAATGGTTAGGATATAGTTTCCCACAGATATTTGAGTTTGCACGTGTTAATTTAGTTGGTGGACAAGCATCAGGTAGAAAGTTAAGAGAACAAGTTGAATCTGGCGGCTTAAGTTGGGATCATCCGGCATTAACTACATTAGCTTCATTAAAAAGAAGAGGGTTTCTACCAGAATCAATTAAAGAGTTTGTTGATAAAATGGGTGTATCAAAAACAGAATCTACTATTGAATGGACTGTTTTAGAATCAATTAATAGAAAAATGTTAGCAAAAATAGATGTGTCAAAAATAAGTGCATTTAATAAACCCGTAAAAGTTTCAATCAATGATAAAAACGAATATCTGAAAGAGAATTTAACTGAAGGATATATTGATTCAGAATTAGAATTGAATAAAGAATTCAGAGTCAAACATTTTGGAAATATTATTAGGACAAAAGAAAAAGAGATTGAAGTAATTGGAAATGAAACAAAACCAGGGTTAATAATTGCATCGTTTTCAAAAGAAGTTACTGAAATAAAAATGTTAATGCCTGATTTCGATGAACCTGAAAAAGTTATTTTCATAGATTCGGATGAATTTACAAATCTGAAAGATAACGATATTGTTCAACTGCAAGGAATTGGTTTCTGTAGATTAGAAAACAAAAAAGAAAAAGTATTTGTTTATGGACATACATAAAGTGATTTGATGGAAAATTATCTTTTATTTGACAATAAGTTATACGAAAATAAAATGAAAATAATAAAATCACAGAAATTTCGGAAGGTATTTGCGAAATATCCTGACAAAGATGGTTCTGGTTATGGTGATATCAATTATTGGAAATATTATGTTCCTATTTTGGTTGCAATAGAACAACTTGTTGGCAAAATTGAAGGTAAAAATATACTTGAGATTGGATGTAGATATCCTGTATTCTTAGATTATTTGAATTCACTTGGTACAAAAGGCCAAGGAATAGATATTTCCCCAAGATATGAAAACAGATTTGTGCAAAAAATGAATATTTCAAATCTTAACAAACAATTTATTGCAAAAAATAAAGGAAAATTTGATGTTATTTATGAGAGATTAACATTTTCAAGATGGTACGATGATGAACACGAATTAAAGACAGGAAAGAAAAGATTTGAGCACAAAGAAAAAATTCTTAAGACAATAAATCTGTTGCTGAAACGTAATGGCACATTTATTTTGTTAGATGATCGTGGAACAATGTTTACTTTAAAACAATTTGTTGATGCAGGCTTTGAAAAATGTTTATTTGAAATGCCGATATTGTTTGGTGGAAAAACCTGGAATGTTATTGTTGCCTATAAGGTCGTGAATTAATGGATAAGTCTAAATTTATACTCAGCATAGTTCGCAGAAATATTAACCCGGGTCATAAAGTTGTGATTTTATGAACATTTCTGGGATTAGATTTGGAACATCGGGAAATCCTCCAAACTTTCTCAAATCTAAATACAAAAAGAAAAACTATTTCATTGTTGATTGGTTAAAAGAAATTGGATTAAATGAATATGAAGTTTTAATGACCTATGGAGCAAGAATAACAGATGAAAGATTAGATTATTTAACAAGAAGAAGTAAAGAATTAGATATTGCATTATCAGTTCACGCTCCATATTATGTTGTTTTAACTTCAGAAGACAAAAAAGTAAGAGAAAATTCAATAAATGAATTGATAAAAACGTTAAATTATGCAGATCAACTTGGAACTCAAAGAGTTGTTTTACATCCAGGATTTACAAACAAACCTTACAATTTGAAATTGTGTATTGAAGGTTTGAAAGAAGTATATTCTCAATACAGTGGAAAAGCGATTGTGTTGCCTGAAACAATGGGAAAGAAATCTCAATTAGGAAGTTTGGATGATGTTTTAGAAATCTGCAGAGAAGTTGGATTGAAACCGTGCATCGATTTTGCTCATTTGCATGCTCGTGATTTAGGAGTTCTTTATAAAGAAGAGGATTTTAGAAATATAATAATTAAAATAGAAAAAGTTTTAGGGAAAGAAGGGTACAAAAACCTGCATTGTCATTTTTATCCAGTTGAATTTACAGATAAAGGAGAAAAAGTTCATAGAGCAGTAATGGAGCATAATGTTTATCCTCAATTCAAGTTCTTTGCTCCGATAATAAAAGAATTTGATATGAAACCATACTTGGTTTCAGAATCACATGATAGTCAAGACATTGGAGCATTAGAAATGAGAAATATTTTGTTGAAAATATAAGTGATGTTTATGTCAGAACCTGGAGAAATTAAAAAGAAAGTTGGAGTAGGTTTTGGCGTGATGTTGCTGAGAGATGGAAAAATTCTTTTAGGAAAAAGGCATGGAGATCCACAAAAAGGCGGCGGGTCTTTGAATGGTGAAGGAAAATGGAGTATGCCTGGGGGAAAATTAGAATTTGGCGAGCCAATATTAGCAGATCCTGAAGAATATACTGAATGGAATTGGTTTGATTTAAATGAATTACCAGAACCATTATTTTTTCCAAGTGAAAGAGAACTGAATAATTACATGAAAAAGAAATTCTATATTAGTAGATAGAGTGATTAAATGATTTCAAAGAAAAAAGTTTCTGCAGACGGAATTAAATTTGAATACAAAGAAAATGGAAAAGTATTAGGTAGAGCATATTTGTATTTGATGCGTAATGATTTACACAAAGAACCATTCGGATTTGTAGAAGATGTTTTTGTTGATGAGTCTATACGTGGAAAAGGAATAGGAAAAGCATTGATGCATGATCTGATTAAAGAAGCTAAAGAACAGAAATGTTACAAAATTATTTTAACAAGCAGATATGAACGCGAGAATGTTCATAAGTTTTACAAAGACTTGGGATTTAAAGATCATGGAAAAGAATTCAAAATGTTAATTGAGGAGAGAGATTGAGATGGATTTAGTAAAAAAGATAGAGAAGAAAGCTTGGCCAGAAAATTTCAAAAAGATTTGGACCGGAGAAAGAACTTTTGATTTGAGATTAGCAGATTTTGATTGTAAGCCATATGATATGCTAGTTTTAAGAGAATATGACCCAGAACAACAAAAATACAGCGGAAGAAAAGTAGAAAAGAGAGTTACATCTGTTTTACATATCAAGAGCATGGCAGATCTAGAAAAATGGTGGAAAAAAGAAGATATTGCAAAACACGGAATTTACATTTTGGCGTTTAAATGATTGGATAGTAGTATAATAAGTGACAAATTGACCGGTGGCAATATCTCAGCCACGCTTAGGTTTGATTTGTCTTTACCTTAACAGCGTTTTCATCTAAACTATAACTTTAGCAATTAACATTCCTGAAATCGCAGTAACTAATTGAATTAAACTCATTGGAATTAAAAAGATTGATGGAATTAATCCTAACAAAACAAATCCTAATGTTGGAATGAAGATAATTAATGTCTTTGCTATTGCAGATGCTGTTGTAGTAATAAAATAATTTCTATTATTACTTACAGCATATTTTCTGATCAAATAAACAAAAGCACAGTTTCCTAACCAAATAAATGGAATCAAGTAAAGTAAATAGAAACTGAATGCACCAAACAAAATGCCAGATAAAAGAGTTCCTATCGAAGGTAATAAAATGATTGGTAAAGATTTTACAAACGAGAATCTAAATGCAGAATAAACAAGAAGAGCATTTACAATAGTTCCAATCAAAAGCTGATTTGGAAAGAAGGTAAAGTTAGCAAAAAGAATTGGTGTTAAGAAACCAAAGAAACTTATTAAAACGATTTTAAATAAGTCTGTATTCAGTAAATTATAATTCTCTCTAGATTCATATGAAAATTGGTTTTTCATCTTAATATTATATAACTTGGGTTTTTAAATCTTATTGTTTATTGTTAATTATGGCTTCAGAAGATTTTGTTTACTATAAAAACATAGACAAAATAAAAGTGTGTTTACACAAGAACATAGATAAAATCTACTCTGGTTTTGTACTTATTAATAGGTTAGATGCAAAGTTAGTGCTTGTTGTAATTGCACAAGATAAAAAAATCCAAAGTAAGCTCAAGAAATTCTTAGTTAACAACAAGATGGATGTCGAGTTTGTATTTTATACTTTGGATGATTATAAAAAACTCATTACTAATAAAGAAATAACTTTGTCAACAGCTTCAGATTATGCAATTAATTCTTTTTTTATTGTAGGTGTTGGGATAACTGAAGAAATGGTAAGTTATATTAAGAGTTGTTTTAATGCCGACGAGAAAATAATTTATAAAGATCAAACAATCAATGTTTCTGACTTCAACATATTTGTTGGGCGTGCTGCGGGTGCATTAGTTTTTAATAAAAATACAAAAAAGTTTTTAGCATTAAAATATGCTGTTGGCGACAAATATTGGAATGCACCTAAGGGAGGCATTGCAGAAGGCGAGTTGATTCAAGATACTTTGAAGAGGGAATTGCTTGAAGAAACAAGTATCAAAGATATTAAAGTATTGGAGAATAGTTGTTCTGTTAGCATGTACAATTATTATAGCTCTTATTACAAAAATATAAGAAAGATTTATGTTACCTATTATCCTACAATTACAAAAACTGAAAATATTGTTTTGAGTGAAGAACATTCAGAATACAAATGGATTTCTATAGATGATGTAGATTCAGTTATAACTTATCCAGGTGGCAGAAGAGTGTATAAACATTTGGGACAATTTTTGTTAAAGAAATTTAAGTGATTTAATATGTCAGAATTGATATTAGAGCAAAAGAAATTGAAAGCATTAAGTGTTGAATCGCGTGTCAACATTCTCAAACAATTAGACAAAAGAAGATATACTTTAAGTGAGCTTTCTGAAAGCCTGAAAATGTCAAAGCCTACAATAAAAGAACATTTAGACATTTTAGAAGATGCAGGATTTGTTAAGAAACTGCCTAGCGAAAACAAATGGATTTATTATGAATTAACAAAAGATGGACAGAAAGTTTTCAGACCACAAGATACAAAAATACTTTTTATGTTTTGCTTATCATTTGTTGCAACAATTCTTGTTGGAATATATATGATTGTTGGATTCACAGGATTTGCACAAACTAAGTCTTTTGTTCAAGATCAGATATTGCAAAAAAGTGCAGATGCTGGTACTTTAATGACAACAAGTGTTACTGCAACGGAAGTAACAAATGCGATGGTTGAATCAGTAAGTTCGCGGTATTTAGTTCCTTTGGTTGTTTTTATTGTGTTGTTTCTGATTACAGTCATTTTGTTGATTAGGTATATGAGGTATAAGAGGAGATAATTATGAAATTTCTTCCAATTATTTTGATAATATTGATTTTAGCTTCATTTGGAGTTGCTATTTACTTCAACTCATTTTCAAGTGCTTTGCCAGATAAATTAGCAAGTCATTGGGATTCTCAAGGACAAGTAAATGGTTATATGTCTAAATTCTTGGGCTTATTTTTGATGCCTATAATTATATTAGCAATTACTTTATTGTTTTACTTCTTGCCTAAAATAGATCCTCGAAAAGAAAGCTATAACTCATTTAGGAAGTATTATGATGCATTTATTCTTTTTCTTGTTCTTTTTATGCTCTATGTTTATATATTAACTATTTTGTGGAATTTAGGTATGTTATTTAACATGAGTTATACTTTACTTCCTGCTTTAGCTCTTTTGTTTTACTATGTTGGTATGCTTGTTTCAAAATCAAAGAGAAATTGGTTTGTTGGAATACGCACACCTTGGACTTTAAGTAGTGATTATGTTTGGGATAAAACCCACAAATTAGGAGGAATTCTTTTCAGAATCGCTGCAGTTTTTATTTTGTTAGGTTTGGTTTTCCCAACAAAATCGCTATATTTCATCTTGATTCCAATAATAACTGTTGCAATAATAACTTTTGTTTATTCTTATTTTGTTTTCAGAAAAGAAAGTAAGTGATTAATTTTATTTGAGTTGTGTGTATTATGTTCTCGATAATTGTTATTATTATTGTGTGTTTGTTTTCACTGTACTTCTTTACTAATGCAATTGTAAATATATTTCTTTTGAATAGAATATATCTAATTCGACCAGTTAAAGATACTCCTAAAATCTCTGTTTTGATTCCTGCAAGAAATGAGGAATTGGGCATAAAGAATTGTGTAAATTCTGTGCTTAATCAAGATTATCCTTATATTGAGGTTGTTGTTCTTAATGATAAATCAACAGACAACACAGGAAAAATATTGGCAGAATTAAAGAAAACAGACTCACGGTTGAGAGTTATTTCTGGCATAGAGCTACCAAAAGGCTGGGTTGGCAAAAATTGGGCGTGTCATCAATTATCAAAAAAAGCAACAGGAAAATATTATCTGTTTATTGATGCAGACACTTTTTTAGAACCTGATTTTGTGTCTAAGTTATTATCTGTATCAAAGCGTGAAAGAGTTCAGTTTATTTCTATAATACCAAAATATATTGTTGAAACTTGGTTTGAAAAGCTGGTTGTTCCATTTTTATCTTTTTGTTATCTTGGCTTAAATCCATTTTATTTTGGAATGAAATATGGTTTTAAACACGGCTGCATGGCAATAGGAACTTTTTTGTTCTTCAGTAAATCTGCATATAACCAGATAGGAGGATTTGAAAAAATAAAGTCTGATATACTTGACGATAATGCCTTTGCAAAAGAAGTGTGCAAAAATAAAATCCCGTGGAAATTTTACAATGGGGCAAAAATCGCGTCATGCAGAATGTATAGAAGTTTTAGAGAAGTGTTTTTTGGATTTGGTAAAAACGCATATTCATTTTTTAATGACAAAGTTATTGTTTTTGTAATTGCTCTGTTGTTTTTTGCATTTATGTTTTTTTATCCTCTTTTTATTCTTGTAACTATTGGCTGTTTTACATATTCGTTGCTAACAATAATTTTGTCTGTAATATCTATTTTGCTAATATTTTTGGGTTATTCTTTCATTCTGCAGACAACCAAAGTAAAGATATATTATGCATTGTGTTATTTTGTCACAATATTAGCATGGATAATAATTGTTTTGTTTTCAGTATATAGATACAAAGTGGTTTTCAAGAAAGGAATTGGCAGAAATGTATATGACCATCAGAAGAAAGCACATGGTTGAATATAATCTTGCAAATTCTAAAAATCGATATTGTTAGAGAGTTTAATCCAAATGATATATATCTGAATGACATAACTGGATTAAATATGATAAAGTTTGTGATATATCCTCATTACACTGAAAAGATAAGGCAATTATTGATAAAATTAGCAAGGCTTGAGGATTTCAATAATATTTTGGAAAAAAGAAAATGAATAAAATTAAATCCCAAATAATTCTTTTAGTTTATCTTTCACATGATCTAACTTATCTTTTGTTAATTTACCAATTCTTTTATTGATTATATCTTTATGAGCAGTTATTATAAACCCGCAATTTATTGTGCTCTCTTTTAGCAAATGTCCTTCTTGTAAATCGTTTTCAGTTAGTTTTACATCATAAGGTAATGTATGTCCTACTGATGTTATCTTTGCCAAGATCAAATCAGGATATTTTACATTGAAAAAATCATTGCTAAGGACTAATGCAGGTCTTAATTTGCTTTCTGTTGATGAAACAAAACTCCAGTATCTCTTAATTTTTGTGCAACTTTATGATCTTTAGTTTTCTCATCAATTGCTTCAAATCTTTTTACTTGTCTTTCATAGTTCTGAAGAGGAGTTAACAAACAATAAACTACTCCTTTGAGTAAACCTTCTTTTGTTAGCTCTTTTCCTTGTCCAAAAACAAGTCCTCTCTCTTTGTTGTACATTACTTTTGCTTTAGCAAAATCATTTTGTGTTAATATTAAATCAGATAATTGTTTTATTCCATAAAAATCTTTTTGTCTTTTACCTATACGTTCTTTTGCTTTCTTTAAATCGTGAACAACTTTTGCAGGTTCTGTTAGTTTAATTCTCTCCATAATAAATCTTCTTGTAGGCATAGAACCGCCTTTGATTAAAGAAATAAAAGAGATAGACTAGATCTCCTTAAAACCTGTGTAAGGCCATAAAGCTTTTGGTATTTTAATTTTGCCGTCTTTGGTTTGATGATTTTCAATTAATGCAACTAACATTCTTGGACTTGCGATTGCAGTTGCATTTAATGAATGTACAATAGCTCTTTCACCTTTTTCTTCGTATCTTACATTTAATTTTCTTGTCTGATAATCTGTTGTTATTGATGCAGAAGTTAATTCTCTGAATGTTCCTTGCACAGGCATCCATACTTCAATATCATATTTACGTGCAGCAGTATCATTCATGTCTTCTGAGCAAATATTGATTAATCTGTAAGGTAATTCTAATGCCTTAATTAATTCTTCTTCATTTTTTACCATTTCTTCATGTAACTTTTTGCTGTCTTCGGGTTTACAGAAAACATATTGTTCTACTTTATCAAATTGATGTACACGGAAAATTCCTCGCGTATCTTTGCTTGCACTGCCCGCTTCCCTTCTAAATGCACTTGAAAATCCAACGTACTTTAATGGCAATTGTTTTACATCTAAAACATCATCCATATGATATGCAGCTAAAGTTTGTTCTGCAGTTGCAATTAGATATTGATCGTTCCCAATTTTGTAAAGAGTTTCTGAAAAATCTCCTAACTCTGCTGCTTTTTCAATTGTATCTGCATTAACAATAAATGGTGTGTACATGAATGTATATCCTTTGTTTGATAAGAATTCTGCAGCAAATCTCATTAATGCCATGTGCAATAATCCTAATTTTCCCTTTAAGAAATAAAAACGCGCACCAGAAATTTTTGCAGCTCTTTCTAAATCAAATAAGTCTCTTTCTGGTCCCAAGTCTGCATGACTTTTCGGAACAAAATTCAATTCTTCAAATTTCATTTTGCCTTTTGTTATTTCTTTGAATTGCTGTAAATGTTCGCGCTGCACTTTTGCTTTTCCCCAAAGTCTTAATGTTTCATTTTCATCTTCTGGACCCAGTGGAACATCATCACAAAGTATGTTTCCAACTTTGTATCTGAATTCATCTCTTTTTACAAGGTATTCTACTTCTTTCTTTTCTAAATCTTTTATTTTATCATCCAATAGTTTGCTTTTAGTTTTTAGCGCATCAATTGGTTTTTTTGTTTTTGCCAATTCAGCAGTTTCTTTTATCACTTTATTTTTCTCTGCTCTTGCTTCTTCTTTTCTTTGTTTTGCGTCTTTCCATAGTTCATCATATTTCTTTGTGTTTTCTGCACAATCTAATGTCCTGTTTCTTTTCTTTTCACTTTCAATAACTTTCTTAAAATCATTTTCATTTCTAAACATATTTATGTCAAGCATGTAAGTCAACTCCTTTTAATAAAACTTTAAGTCCTTTATGTTTTTAGTATTTTCTGTAAATCTTTTCTTTATTTCTTTTGGCCAATAATTATGGTCTAAACCTTTTTGCGCTAAAAATGAAACGACAATTCTTTGTAGAGATGTGCCTGCACAACCTGACCAAAGATACTCTCTCGATTTCTCTTTTACATTAAAAGCTTTTGGATATTTATCTCCATTTGAAGACACATTTTGTATTTCTAACCACTCTTTAGATCTGTTTCCACGATATGGTAAATATGCATCTATGTCAAAAGTACCAATGTCTTTATCGCCAGATTCTGTGTTAACTCCCGCATGTGTCATCCACCAAGGAGTTACATTTGCAACTTTGATTTCTAAATCTAATGATTTATCGTAGAATTCTATGAACATCTCTTTCAATTTTTTCCATATTTCGATTACTTGTTCTTTTGTACCAACATATAATGTTTCGATTCTATGTAATTCTTCGACTCTATCTAGTCCATGAGTACCACCAGCCTCATTTCGATAAGTAGGGCCAGACCAATCATATACAAGCAAGGGTAATGTTTCTTTTTCTATTACTCTGCCACATAGGAACGGCCAAAAAGGAGGACATTGTGCGTAAGACATAATGCCTACACAATTTGTTTTTTCTTTGATTATATCTTTTGGAATTTCTCCTGTTATTTCATAAATGTCCATAACATCTTGCCATTCTTCATTTGAAGAAACCCTTGGCACATTAACGAAATAAGCATTAGGATATACTGTCTTTGCATGCCCGGATTTCATCGGCACCGCCCATGGCTCAAATTTAGGAAATATCATTTCATAAAATTCCAATTTTGAGTAAATTTGTTCAGTATACAATTCTTTTATTACATTTACTAATGCGGTAAACTTTCTTCCATACACAAATTGTCCTTTTGCATCAGTTCTTTTTATCCAACCATTTTTTTCTAAATCAACTGCAGGATCGCCATTATATTTGCATTCTTTTTGTTTGCTTTCCCAGACGTATTCTTTAAATTCATCTTTTCCGTCATAATTTTGCATTTTTATTTTCTCTTTGATTAATTTTATTGTTTTTTCTACATATTGATCTTTAATGTTTGCAAAGTTCAATTTATCATAATATAATTTTAAACGGTCTTTTTGGAATTCTAATTTTTTCACAAAGGGAACAGTTAATTCTTTTTTTGGCGATTCAGTAATTTCAGTTTCGATTTTGTATTCAATTATTTTGATATCATTAATAGTTATTCTAAATTTCTTACCTAAGTTATCTCTGATGAGTTTATCTAATTGTGTTAAGAAATCTGTAGCACAATATGCATCAGAATTTATTTCTACATATATTCCGTCTTTTTCAGTTCTTATCTTATATTCAAGTTTTATATTTTTTTCAGTTGATTTGTTTTTCATTATTTCTATTGTGTCTAATATTTCTTTTTCAATAGATTTATCAAGTTTAGCAGGTGTTATAATAAATTTAATATAATACATCCAATCACTCCAATATCTCGATATATTTTAAATCAGTAAGAATTATATTTGTTATCTTATGAAATAGAGAGTAAAGAATTAGATAGTGAGGGTGGCACGAATATAAGTTGTTTTTTGAATGCTTTCGTATACAGCATAAGACCACCTACTAATATCTGATACATACTGTTTAAAAATCTTATTTTATTATATCTGTAGATTTTTATGATAGCTATTTGGATACTTATTGGAATTCTGATGGTTTTATTTATGATTTTTCTGATTACTAAATTGCTGAGATTTGCTTTTGTTGTTGGAGTAATAATCCTTTTGATATTTATTGGGTTTTATATCTGGAATATATATTTTGCAGAATCAGATTGTACAGGAAGCAACTGTTCTGATAATACATCAAATGACAGCTCAGATCTGAAATCAGATTTTATGCGTACAGCACACTTATCTGCGAATTTAACTGAATTTAATTTTCTTTTCAACTCGCTTCAGTATGTTTTTAGGATTGTCTGACGCATCAATTTTTATTAACAGGCCTTCTTTCTTGAAAAAATCAACTAACGGTTTTGTTTGTTTATTATAGCTTTTTATTCTTTCTTTAATTGCTTTTGGTTTATCATCATCTCTTTGAATTAATGTTGTGCCGTCTTTATCACATTTACCTTTTGCCTTTGGCGGTGCATTTTTAACATGATAAATTGCTCCGCATTTTGGGCAAGTTAATCTGCCACCTAATCTTTCCATAATTGTTTTCTCAGATGCATCTAAATTAATTACAGTATCAAAAACAAGTTGGTTTTTGGATGCATTTATTTGTTCTAAACTACGTGGAAATCCATCAAAAATAATTCCCTTATTTTTAATTTTCTTTATGTGTTTTAGAAATTTATTTGTTAACCTAACAAGAAATTCAGGTGGTCCCAATTGTCCTTTATCCATATATTTTTTCATTTCTAATCCTATTTTTGTTTTTTGCTTTACTTCTTTCCTCAAGTATTCTCCTGCAGAGAAATGTGTTAAATTGTATTTCTTCTCAATCAGTTCAGCAATAGTTCCTTTTCCAGCACCAGGCAAACCTAACATAATAATATTCATAGTACTAACCTCACAAATTAAGAGATATTAACAGAAAACGCAAGATTTTATAAATACTAAGTTTTATTATATAACAGAACGCAAGAGGTGTAGAAATGGTGAAGAAGACAAAAATTATTACAACCGTAGAAAATTTATCAAAGGCTTTTGTTGGAGAATCTATGGCTCGTAATAAATATACATTTTATGCAAAAGCCGCTCAAAAAGAAGGGTTTGAAATGATAGCAAATATTTTCTTACAAACCGCAGAACAGGAAAGGGAACATGCAAGCTGGCTTTACAAATTATTAAATCAGTTAAAAGAGAAGTACAAAATTAATGTGGATATTCCAATTGATGCAGATGTGCATATTGCATTAGGTTCTACTGTTGATAATTTGGAATCATCAATTGAAGGAGAAACATATGAGTACACAAAAATGTATCCTGAGTTTGCAAGTGTTGCAGATAAAGAAGGGTTACATGATATTGCAAAAAGACTTAGGGCAATTGCAATTGCAGAAAAACATCATGAAGAGCGTTACTCAAAACTATTGAAAGAGTTGAACGGAAAAACATTATACAAAAAAAATAAAGTAGTTACTTGGGTTTGTTTGAAATGTGGATATATGCACAAAGGAAGAAAACCCCAAAGAGAATGTCCGTCATGTGGACACTCAAGTGCGTATTTTGAGAAACAAAATGAAAATTATTAATTGATTATTCATTATGCGCGCTATACTCTAAATAAGTAAAAATTAACTTTGCCTTAAAATGTAAAGAAGATTTATTTTGACACCAAACGAAGTGAGAAATTAAAATTTTTTACAGAAAGGAGAAGATGGTATGACTGAGTTGAGAGAGATATACAAATGTAATGTCTGTGGAAATATTGTTGAGGTTTTACATGCAGGCAAAGGAGAATTAGTTTGTTGTGGACAGCCTATGCAATTGCAAAAAGAAAACACAGTTGATGCATCACAAGAAAAACATGTTCCTGTAATTGAAGAAACAAATGATGGTTATCTAATAAAAGTAGGAATTGTAGAGCATCCTATGAATCCAGAACATTACATTGAATGGATTGAATTGGTTGCAGGTGAAGAAACATATAGGCAATACTTACAACCTGAAGACAAGCCCGAGGCATCATTCTGGATTCCAAAAGATAGGGAAATATATGTAAGAGCATATTGTAATTTACATGGATTATGGATGAGTTAATAGCTTAATTCTCTCTTATTTTTCTATTTCTTTTGAAATTCACTAATTAAATCAAGTAATAATTTTTAATATAAGGTTTATAAATCTAACGCTTATAGTTTATATAGTTTTTTTATTAACATCTCAGGCTTATTGCTGTAAAAATAGTTATAAAATCTGTTAGAGGATTTTGAAACAAGGAAATCGAAGGGGG